>Ga0098067_1000177_pt1 | contig 26121 bp, 24 predicted proteins | sample 26_taG_FD_92578 | JGI IMG/M metagenome (GOLD analysis project Ga0098067, IMG submission 92578) | Marine viral communities from Cariaco Basin, Caribbean Sea - 26_WHOI_OMZ | ecosystem: Environmental > Aquatic > Marine > Oceanic | place: Caribbean Sea: Cariaco Basin | collected 2014-11-09
TATCACTACAGTACATTCTTACACCACCGATCAAAGCCTGCATGACCAGCCCCATAAAGATCTACGTCGTGCCCGCGCCGCCGGCCAGTCTATCGTGCCTACCACCACCGGAGCTGCAAAAGCCCTTACCAGAATATTCCCCGGTCTTAGCGATGTTATTGGCGGATGCGGGATAAGAGTACCGGTAGCCAACGGCAGCCTTACCGATATGACGCTTCATGTAGAAAAGAACACAAGTATCGAAGAAATAAACGCAGCCTTTAAAAAAGCTGCCGCAGGAAGCCTTCATAATATTCTTGAATATACCGAAGATCCTATAGTCTCTATAGATATTAAAGACAATCCTCACTCCTGTATATTTGATGCACAAATGACTTCGGTAGTGGGAGATACCTTTGTTAAGATCATAGGATGGTATGACAACGAAATTGGTTATTCGAGTCGGCTCATTGATTTAATTTCCCATGTATCAATTAAATAGTTATATTTATCCACAGTTATTTTGTCCCAATGAAGAACTTTACTCTTTTAATGGTGGCATTTCTTTACTTTTCCTTTTCCTATTCCCAGGGAAAAAACCTACAGGAAGTAAGTGAAATAAATACCACTATTGAACAACTGTTGGAAAACGCAGAAGAGTCAATTAACAGTATACATTTTGATCAGGCTCTACGCGAATTAAACACGGCACTTGAACTTTCAAGATCTATAGATCATCCAAGGTTAATTGCCCTTTCCAGCAGTATTCTGGCCCAGCTCTATTATGTACGTCATGAACATGACCGTGCAGCAACCGAGCTGCAACGGGCTATTTCCATACAGCGGGAAATAGAAGACGAAGAAGGCCTGGCTTATAGCTATCTTAACTTCGGAAAGATCTTTACTGCGAAGAAAATTTTTGATCGTGCCACCGAATATTTTGACCTTGCTGAAGCCCTCTATAAAAAACAGGAAGACACCGAAGGAATTGGAGCTGTAGAGCTCAACCGTGGTATTCTCTACCTCAATACCGCCGAAAGACCACATGCGGCCCTCTCTCTGCTAAATTCAGCCGAAAAAAAATTGCGAATCCAAAACAACGAGTACGAACGTACCAGGGTTCACTACTACAAAGCACGTGCCTACCAGGCTTCAGGACAACTGGCTGAAGCCATGGAGGAAGCTGAAAAAAGTTTGGAGACTGCCCAACACAATAATTTTGCCGGTATGATTCAGCATACCAGACTGGTACAGAGCCAGCTCCAGGAGGAAATGGGAAATTACCAGGAGGCTTTAACGCTGCTTCGTGAGAACAACAAAATACAGGATTCTTTATACAATTTAAATGCTGAAGCCCTTGCCGTAGATGCCAGTGCCCGGTATGGAGTAGATTCTATGAAGAGTACCATGAGCGAGTTGACCCGTAAAAAAGAAGAAGCTGAACGCACCCTTAAGGTCAACAAACTCACCACCATTCTTAGTGTGGCTTTGATCACCATCCTCTCTCTTTTAACGCTCTCTCTATATAAGAATAACAATCTTAGGGCCCGGGCGAACGATCTACTGCAAAAAAAGAATTCTGAGTTAATTACTGCCAAAGAAAACGCCGAGAAAGCATCACTGGCCAAAGCCCAGTTCCTCTCAACCATCACCCATGAGCTAAGGACCCCTCTTTATGCTGTAACCGGTCTTACCCATTTATTACTGGAAGAAAGCCCTACAGAAAATCAAAAGGAACATCTCAATTCCCTGAAATTTTCGGGGGAATACCTGCTTTCCCTTATCAACAACATTCTTGACCTCAACAAGCTGGAAGCTAAAAAAGTGGAAATGCTTGAAAGTTCTTTTAATCTGAAAAAGAGGATTACAGATGTTTTAATCGCTTTAAAAAATTCGGCCGAAGACAAAAAGACCAAACTTCACCTCGAGTTTGATCCCGAAATTCCGAAGAAATTGAAGGGCGATCCGCTTAAGATCTCTCAGATTCTTATCAACCTCATAGGGAATTCTATCAAGTTCACCGAAGATGGTGATATTTGGGTGCGGGTTAAACGTGTAAGCCAGAAAGACAGCAAGGTGCTGCTAAGGTTTGAAGTACAGGACACCGGCGAAGGAATTAGTAAGGAGAAACAAAAAGCTATTTTTGAGAACTTCACACAAGGCTCACTACAAATAAACCGGAAGTTTGGAGGCACCGGACTGGGGCTTTCAATAGTGAAAAACCTGCTCAATTTAATGGATAGTGAAATTCACCTGGAAAGTGAATTGGGAGAAGGTTCTCTCTTCCATTTTGAACTGAACTTCGAGGCGATGGAACCAGCCAGCCCTCAGGATCAAAAAATCAACGAGATCCCCGAGCCCCTGTCAAACGACATTATGCATAACAAAAAGATACTTATTGTAGAAGACAACAAGATCAACCAAATGATCACTCGAAAGATCCTGGAAAAGAATAAGGTGATTTGTGATGTTGCCGACAATGGAACCACTGCCATTACAAAAGTAAAAGACAATGAATTCGATCTTATTTTAATGGATATTCACATGCCTGGTATTAGCGGGATTGAAGCGACCAGAGAAATACGAAAGTTCAACGAAAGCATTCCTATTATTGCTCTTACAGCAGTAACTTTAGAAGAGAGCCTTGATGAATTTTACCTCAACGGCTTTAATGACATTATACCCAAACCATACAAAACTGAAGAATTCTTTCAGAAAATAAACAAATATTTAAGTCAGCAAAAAGCCACAATTTAAAAATGTGGCACAAGGTTTGAGTACAGGTAGATTCAAGTTATTAAGATGATAATTTGAATTAGCCAAAAAAAGATAAAAGTGAGACCTTACCGGGTCTCACTTTTTTTTCACATACTCCAAAACAAGTTCGTCAAACTCCTCTTTTCTTTGAAGGAAGCGGCTTTGAATAGGCAGGTAGAAAATTTTCTCCCTTGAAATCTCATTTTTGAGCCGCATATAATCCTTTTCGGTAGTGAGTATAAATTCCTCATGTTGCAGCTCCCGCAGTTCGGCTTCTGTAAAATTGTGATGATCTTTAAACTTTTTATGTTCAAATTTCAACCCCAGCGCTTCGAGGTGCTCAACCATAGGCTGCGGATTTGCAATACCGGTTACCAGTGTAAAAGGGCTTTTTTGAAGATCCTTTAAAGCAAAAGATCCGTTTCTGCCCATCACTTTTTCACTATATGCTATAGTCGTAAAGAAAACTTCCTGCCCTGCTGTGGGTTTCAGTTTTTTTACGATCTCCATTTGCTCTTCCACAGAAAGGTTTGCAGGGCATTTGGTTACCACAATAACCCTGGCCCTTTTTGCACCCGATGCAGGTTCTCTCAGGTCACCTGCCGGAAGTACAAAGTCATTCCGGTATAATTTTGAATATGAGGTTAATAAAATATAGAAACCGGCCTTTATCCTTCGGTGTTGAAAGGCATCGTCAAGCAGCACTACTTCAGGCTTTGGTTTTATATTCAGAAGTTCTTCTATTCCATGACTTCGGTTCTCATCTACAGCAACCGTTACTTCAGGAAATTTGTATTTAAACTGCAGGGGCTCATCTCCAACTTCCGAAGCTGTTTCGGTGCCGGTAAGCAGGATATAACCGCTGGTTTTTCTTCTGTATCCGCGGCTAAGGGTGGCCACCCTGTAATTTGCCTTTAGCAGCTGGGTTAAATATTCTACCATGGGAGATTTACCAGTACCACCCATACTTAGGTTCCCCACCGCAATAACAGGCAGATCAAAACTGTGAACAGGTAAGATGTCACGGTCGTACAGCTGGTTTCGAACCCGCATCACAGTACCGTAAAGAATAGAAAAAGGATAAAGAAATTTTCTTGCCGACATGAATGCGAAGGTAATTTTTTTCCTGAAACGTAAAAGATCATTTTCAGCCACTTCAGAAAAAAAGATAGTTAAAATTTGCCATTTTTGACACCCTGGTGCAACCGACTTTGCCCCTTCTGAAATCAAAATAAATTTAATCTGAAGAGAAAGGCTGAATCAGGTAGCCTGGCCAGATAATTTTTATCTTTGACAAACTCAGCAAAAAAGGAAAAATGTTAGTTAAGGAAATAATTAAGGAGCTGGAAAAATTTGCTCCTACCGCTTATGCCGAAGATTTTGACAATGTAGGTCTGCTCACCGGTTCTCCCGGCAGCGAAGTTTCGGGGATTCTTGTGACGCTTGATACACTGGAAACGGTGGTAGATGAAGCGATAGAAAAGAACTGCAATCTTATTGTCGCTTTTCACCCGATAATTTTTTCGGGACTTAAAAAGCTTACCGGCAGCAATTATGTTGAGCGGGCTATTTTAAAGGCTATTAAAAATGATATTGCGATCTATGCTATCCACACCGCGCTAGACAACAGTTTCAAGGGAGTTAATGATATGATCTGTGAACAACTGGGATTAATTGAGAGGGCAATTCTCATCCCCCAGCCCGGTACTATTAAAAAGCTCGTCACATTTGCACCCAAAAAGAATGCTGCAGAAGTTAGAGAGGCATTATTTGCCGCCGGCGCTGGCACAATAGGAAATTATGACCACTGCAGTTTTAATGTAGCCGGCAGCGGATCTTTCCGTGGAAATGAAGCATCCAACCCTGTGATAGGAAGAAAAGGCGAAACCCATTACGAGGAAGAAATGCAAATTGGAGTGACCTTCCCGAGGCATCTTGAAAAGAACATTCTAAATACCCTTTTTGACAATCATCCTTATGAAGAAGTGGCGTATGAAGTGACGACCCTCGAAAATCCAAATCAGCATATTGGTATGGGAATGACGGGGATACTTCAGGAAGAGATGGAAGAAAAAGCATTTTTGGAACAGGTAAAAAAGACCTTTGGCAGCGGGTGTATCCGCCATTCGGCATTACTTGGAAAACCCATTAAAAAAGTCGCTGTACTGGGCGGCAGCGGAAGCTTTGCTATTACCCAGGCCATCGCGGCCGGGGCAGATATTTTTATCACTGCCGATCTCAAGTACCACGACTTCTATAAAGCTGAGCAAAGACTGGTATTGGCTGATGTTGGGCATTACGAAAGCGAACAGTACACAAAAACCCTTTTGACTACTTATCTTAAGAAAAAATTTGCTAATTTTGCAGTCGTTTTATCAAACACAGAAACCAATCCTATCAAGTATTTTTAACTATGGCAAAAAAAACCGATGTTACTGTAGAAGAGAAGTTAAGAGCATTATACGATCTTCAACTTATAGATTCCAGGGTGGATGAAATAAGAAATGTACGAGGTGAACTTCCGCTTGAGGTAGAAGATTTAGAAGATGAAGTAGCAGGCCTTAATACCCGTTTGGAAAAAATGGATGCCGACCTTGAAGTGATCGATCAGGGGATCAATACCAAAAAAGTTTTGATAGAAAATGCGCAGGCATTGATCAAAAAATATAACGAGCAGCAAAAGAATGTACGTAACAACCGGGAATTCAACGCCCTTTCTAAAGAAGTTGAATTTCAGGAACTGGAAATAGAACTTGCCGAAAAGCAAATCAAAGAGTATCGTGCTCAAATAGACCAGAAAAAAGACGTTATTGAGCAAACCAAAGAGCGGTTAGCTGAGCGCCAGAAGCACCTTGACCACAAAAAAGGGGAACTGGATGCCATCCTTGCTGAAACTGAAAAAGAAGAAAAAGCTCTACTGGACAAATCTAAAGAGTATGAGCAGCAAATCGAAGAGCGCCTGGTAAATGCTTATAAGAGAATCCGTAGCAGCGTGAAGAACGGTTTAGCCGTAGTTCCTGTTGAAAGAGGAGCCTCTGGAGGTTCTTTCTTTACCATCCCACCGCAGGTGATCATGGAAATTGCAGGGCGCAGAAAGATCATCACCGATGAGCACAGTGGCCGTATTCTTGTAGACGAAGAACTGGCACAGGAAGAAAGACAAAAGATGAATGAGCTTTTCCAAAGCTTCTAAATTTTTCATCAAATCATTTTAAAAACCCTTCACGCAAGTGAGGGGTTTTTTGTTGATGGAAATCTTAAGTGAAGAGTTAGATTATTTCTTGACCTCTAACCTGAAAATTCAATCTTCTTCTGCGTTAACATCTGTTTCACAGAAATCTATTTTGGATGGCTTATCTTTAAAGATCAAACCTACAACTATGAAAAAGTTACTTTTCATGCTTATTGCGGTGGTGCTTTTTTCCTGTAAAGACAGAAACACCGCTACTTCGGAAACTTCAGAAAGAATAGCTACCGAAACAATTTCTGCCGACACCCTGCCGCCCGAAAACCTTCAGAAGGAACGGGACGCCCTGCAAACAGAAAAAGCAACAGCACAGGCATCGGCTTTACCTGCCACAGGATTTTCAGGAAAATATCGAAAGTCAGACAGTGATAAGGGCACAGATTGCAACTGCAACTGTATAGAGGTATCTTATGACAGGCCTACAGAGTGGTGTATAGATAAAGATAAAATGTACATAAGCGCCAGGTGCGAAAAAACTGGGGAAAATACTGCAAACGTCTATTTTGTTGCGGCATCAAGAGAAAGTTCTCCCGACAAACCTTTGCCCTGGGACGAATTTGACACCAATACTCCGGTTGCTACCCTCACTTTTCAACCCGATGGCAGCACCGAACTGGACTGGCTTGGTTTTTCTAAAGATGGGGAAATCATCACAGAATATGCCCTCTACGGAAAAAAATCACTAGAAGGAACCTACACAAAAGAATAGAATATTATGAAATACCTGCTTCTCACTCTTATTTTTAGTCTCACTGCCTGCGGAAATTCTTCGGGAGAAACAGTGACCTTGCCCGAAATTGCCAATGCCGAACCTGTAGAAGCTCCTACCCAGAACGGTCTCAAAAAAGCCTATTTTGCGAGCGGTTGTTTTTGGTGTGTTGAAGCTGTGTTTGAAAGCGTGGTGGGCGTAAAAGAAGCCATTTCGGGATATTCGGGTGGCCATACTGAGAATCCGACCTATGAAGAGAGCAATACAGGCCGTACAGGTCATGCCGAAGCCGTAGAAGTGATCTACGACCCCGAAATCATTGACTTTGAAACCCTTACCGATGTGTATTTTGGATCTATGGATCCTACTCAAAAAAATGGACAGGGGCCCGATATAGGTTCGCAATACCGCTCGATCATCTTTTACCAAAATGCGCAACAAAAAAAGATCATTGAACAAAAACTAAAAGAACTGGCAGAACAATACAAAAAAGCCATTGCTGTAGAGGTCTTGCCTTTCCAAAAGTTCTGGAAAGCTGAAGATTACCATCAAAATTACAAGAAATATAATCCCAATGATCCATATATCCGCAATGTTTCGGTACCAAGAATGAACAGGTTTAAAAATAAATTTCCGCAGCTCCTCAAGGAGAACCAACCTGACTAAGCCTTCAAAAAAGCTAAATTTTGCTTTTCTTTACGCCATCGGAACAAGCCTTCAATAAATGGATATTACCACAGAGAATGTACTCTTAATTGGTTCACTTTTACTTCTTATAAGCATACTGGCAGGAAAAACTTCCTATAAGTTTGGAGTCCCCACGCTTATACTTTTCCTCTCGGTAGGGATCCTGGCAGGATCAGAAGGTATTGGGAAAATTGAATTTGACGATCCTCAACTGGCCCAGTTTATCGGTATTGTTTCGTTAAATTTCATACTCTTTTCGGGGGGGCTTGACACCAACTGGCGCAGTATTAAGCCCATTCTCTGGCACGGTATTTCCCTCTCTACGCTTGGAGTGCTATTTACAGCAGTCTCCCTTGGCACCTTTGTCTGGGCGATTACAGATTTTACTATTTATGAAGGCCTGCTGCTGGGAGCCATTGTATCATCAACAGATGCCGCAGCCGTTTTTTCTATACTACGATCTAAAAACATGGCCTTAAAAGCAAATATAAGGCCCACCCTGGAGCTTGAAAGTGGTAGTAACGACCCTATGGCCTATTTTCTTACTATAGCCTTTTTAGGACTGGTAGTAAACCAGGATCAAAGCCTGCTTTCTATAATTCCACTTTTCCTTCAGCAAATCCTGATAGGTGCTGCGCTCGGTTTTCTCTTCGGAAAGCTTAGCAAGATCATCATCAATAAGATCACGCTCGATTTTGAAGGCCTTTATCCTGTGCTGGCAGTTGCACTTATGTTCCTGGTATTTTCGGCTACAGACAGGCTGGGCGGGAACGGATTTCTAGCCGTTTACCTGGCCGGGGTTTATCTGGGAAATCAGGATCTTATCCACAAAAGAACCATTATGCGCTTCTTTGATGGGGTAGCCTGGCTTATGCAGATTGTGCTTTTCCTTACCCTTGGGCTACTTGTTTACCCCAGCGATATCGTGCCTATTGTTGGCGTGGGAATTTTGATTTCGGTATTTCTCATTTTTATTGCGCGGCCCATTGGAGTGATGCTTAGCCTTGCACCTTTTAAGATGAAAATGCGCCGCCGCTGGTATATTTCCTGGGTGGGGCTAAGAGGTGCAGTTCCCATTGTTTTTGCTACTTACCCGCTTTTAGCCGGAATTGAAAAGGCGCACATGATCTTTAATATTGTGTTTTTCGTTTCCCTCACCTCAGTTCTGGTACAGGGAACCACCCTTTCAAAAGTAGCGCACTGGTTACATGTTGCCCTTCCAAAAAAGGCAAAAAAGATCTCTCCTGTTGACGCATTTCTTGCTGATGGAACCAAGTCTCTAATCAGGGAGATCACCATTCCTTCAGAAAATTTTTCTGTCGGAAAGAGAATTGTAGACCTTCATTTTCCCCGAAATGCCATCATTGCCATGATTTCCCGCAACGGAAAATTCCTTACCCCAAACGGGGCAACTCAAATAGAAGAAGACGATACGCTTATTGTGCTCATGGAAAATCAACGCAACATAGAAGCCGTGTACAACAGCCTGCACCTTACCTATGATCCTGAGACAGAAGACGAAAACAATTTGTAGCATCATTCCTGCCGGGGCATAAAAAAAGAGCACTTAAAAATGCCCTTTTTGAATGGTATGAATGAATGATTTAATCTTCGTCGTCTAGCATAAGGTTAAGAGTAACATCAATATTATCTCGCGTAGCTCTTGAATAAGGACAAATCTCATGTGCTTCGTTGACCAGCTTCTCTCCTGTTTCAACATCCACTCCCGGAATATAAGAATCGAGAACTACCGAAAGTTCAAGATCTCCTTCTTCGGTTGTACCCAGTTCTACTGAAGCGGTAACCGAAAAATCGCCGAGGTCTACCTTATGTTTTTTTGCTACAATCTGAAGTGCACTGCCATAACATGCAGAATATCCGGCTGCAAAAAGTTGTTCAGGGTTTGTCTTTTCGGCACCTTTTCCGCCCATAGATTTAGGCATACTTAGGTCCAGATCAAGAATTCCGTCGTCACTTCTCACATTTCCTTCTCTTCCGCCTGTTGTGGTGGCAACACCAGTATACAATGTCTTCATAATGATCTTTTATTTTGTTATTTTAGTAGTTCAATATACAAATAAGATCTCCACCTAAAAACTAATCCCGGTTTGAAAAATAAATCTGCTCTACACGAATCTGAGGGCACTCATCCCTCTTCAGAAGTTAATGCTGTAATGGCAAAAAAGATAAGGGATTCTAGGAGAAAGGAAACCTCTATAGATGAAATCTTCACCCGCCTTAGGGCAGGCGACAAATCGGCTTTAAGCCAGGGAATTACGCTGGTGGAGACCAACCAGCCAAAGCAACAGGAAAAGGCTGCACAGCTTATCGAAAAATGCCTTCCATACGCCAACAATTCTATAAGGATTGGGATCACCGGTGTGCCGGGAGTTGGAAAAAGCACTTTTATAGAAGCCTTTGGGGTTCACCTGGCCGATGCCGGAAAAAAAGTTGCTGTGCTTGCTGTAGATCCCAGCAGCAGCATTTCGGGCGGAAGTATTCTGGGCGATAAAACCCGGATGGAGACACTGGTAAATCATGAAAATGCTTTTATAAGGCCTTCGCCATCGGGAGATTCCCTTGGCGGGGTGGCAAAAAAGACACGCGAGACCATCATTCTTTGCGAAGCGGCAGGCTTTGATACACTGCTTATTGAAACTGTAGGGGTGGGACAAAGTGAAACCACCGTTCACAGTATGACCGATTTCTTTTTACTACTGAAGCTTGCCGGGGCCGGAGATGAACTACAGGGTATTAAACGCGGAATCATGGAAATGGCCGATGCTATTGTGATCAATAAAGCCGATGGCGAGAACAGGAAACCTGCCGAAAGAGCCCGTGCAGAATTCAGGAGAGCGCTTCACCTCTATCCAGCCAAAGAAACCGGATGGCAACCCAAGGTGTTGCTCTGTAGTGCCTATTATAAGGAAGGCATTTCTGAAGTGTGGGAACTCATTGCAGACTATGAGCAGAAATTAAAAGAAAATGGAAACTTCAGCAAAAAGCGACATGAACAGAATAAGTTCTGGCTGCTACAAACCATTAATGAGCACCTTAAAAGCAGGTTCTACAATGAACCCGAGATCAAAATTCTGCTTAAGCAACAGTTAGAAGCGCTAGAAAATAATGAAACCACGCCTTTTGAAGCGGCAGCTTTTCTGCTACAGCGTTACAGGGAATTATGAATAAATTTTTTATACCACTCCACTTGCTGGCGCAAACCTTCTTTTAAGGTAGTTTTGGGTTCATACCCGAGCAATTTTTTGGCCTTTTGAATATTGGCCAAAGTCCTTGACTGGTCTCCCTGCCTTTTTGGCTTTACCTCAAGCTTGATCTTTTTCCCCAGGAGCTGCTCAACCATTTCAATTCCCTGCTGGGTTTTGTGCTCATCAACTGCACCCAGGTTGATGATCTCCCCATCCAAAACCTCATGTTTTTGTATCGCTTTAAGTATGCCTTCTACAATATCCCCCACGTAAGTAAAACTGCGAAGATGCTTTTCACTCCCTTCAAAAATAGGAAAAACCTCATCGTTCATTCCGCAGGCGATAAGTTTGGTATAAAGCTTTTCGGGTCTTTCGCGCGGGCCGAACACCGAGAACAACCTAAGGGAAGAAGCCTTGAGTTCTTTAGCACGGCTTTTTGCCAGTACCAGTTGTTCTGCCGCAAGTTTTGAAACTCCATACCACGAAGCCGGCTTTGGAGCGACAGTCTCAGGGAAAGTTGCCTCCAGGCCATAAACTGAAGAAGTTGAGATATTAAAAAAATGCTTCAGGTTTGGATTGTGTTCTGCAAATTCGAGCAAATGCTGTGTAGCGATCACATTATTGCTAAAATATTCATCAAAAGTACTTTCAGAAGAAATACCGGGCTGGGCTGCGAAGTGTAGTATGAAATCAAAATCTGAAGGCAAAAGCTTATAATCACCGGCCTCCCGAAGATCCATTTTTATCACCTCAATACCTCTTTCATGGAGGGATTCCGTATTAATTTTTTTCAGGGAGACATCGTAGTAATCAGAAAAATTATCCACTCCAATGACCTCATAACCTTCTTGTTGTAAACGTTCTGCAGTGTGAGATCCTATAAAACCTGCAGCACCCGTTACCAGTATTTTCATTCTCAAAAAAATTTTCTCCCTAATTATTCCAGGTATTTTACCTCTGCAAAGAAACAAATATTATTTCAAAGAGACTTCTTCCCCATCTACCTCACGGGAAATGTAATATTATTACCTTTGCGCCGCATACCTCATATTTAATGAAATACGAATTTACCATTCTGGTCCCTCTGTACAACGAAGAGCCAAATTTGCTTAGAGTAGAGCAGGAACTGGATCTCTATATTAAAAAGGCACCGGTTAAGACCTGCGTGCTTTTTATCAACGACGGCTCTACAGACAATAGTCTGCAGCTTGTACAGGAGATTTCCCGCAGAAATGAAGCCTTTAAATTTATTTCTTTTGATCGCAATTATGGATTGAGTTCGGCTATCAAAGCAGGATTTGATCATGCAGATACTCCTCTCATAGGTTATATAGATTCTGACCTGCAAACAGATCCCGATGATTTTAACCTGCTCCTGAAGCACATTGGTGAATATGACCTGGTGACGGGGATGCGCACCAATAGAAAAGATTCGGTAAAAAAGAACCTGTCTTCCCTGATCGCTAACGGCATAAGACGCAGTTTCACCCAGGATGGGATGGATGACACCGGCTGCCCCCTCAAAGTGATCAAGGCCGATTATGCAAAGCGAATCCCTATGTTCAAAGGGTTGCACCGATTTTTGCCTGCCATGGTTTTACTGCAAAATGGCAGGGTGAAACAGGTTCCTGTAAGGCACTATGCACGTATAGCCGGAAAAGCAAAATTCCACCTCCTTAACCGGTTGGCAGGCCCACTTGTAGATTGCTTTGCTTTTTTGTGGATGAAAAGAAGTTACATCAACTACAAAGTAGCCGAAAAAAATGAATAGCTGGCTAGTCTACAGCATTGGGTTTACAGCGCAGATCCTATTCTCAACCCGGCTCCTGCTACAGTGGATTGCTTCTGAAAAGCAAAAAAAGGTGCTTACCCCTGCCCGTTTCTGGAAGGTTTCACTCTTTGCCTCTTTTTTGCTTTTTGTTTATGGCTACCTCCGAAGTGATTTCTCAATTATGCTGGGGCAGGCACTTACCTATTTTATCTATATAAGAAACATGCAGCTGCAGGGAGAATGGAAAAAAATGGCAAAATGGTTACGCCTTTTCCTCTACTTCTTTCCGGTTTTATTGTTTATGTATTCATACAACAACAACACTTATGATATAGAGAAGTTGCTCTACAACGAAAATATCCCGCTATGGCTACTGGTGCTGGGATCTTCGGCACAGGTAATCTTTACATTTAGATTTGTATATCAATGGGTTTATTCTGAAAAGGTCAAAGAATCTGTTTTGCCTTTGGGATTTTGGCTGCTCAGCTTTTCGGGTTCAGTCCTTATCCTCATCTATGCGGTTCTTCGAAAAGATCCCGTACTTTTTGTGGGTCATATAGTGGGCAGCGTAATCTATGTTAGAAATATGGTTTTAATAAGGAGAGAACATGACTAAAAATCAGCAATACCTGCTTTACATCCTGCTTGTATGGGCATTGATCTTCGTGGTGCACCTTGATGTAATCTACATTAATATCATGGAAGCCCGCAATTTTATTACTGCCCGTGAAATGGTGACCAACGATAACTGGATTCTCACTACGCTCAATGCAGAAGCCCGATATGAAAAACCCCCTTTACCCACCTGGCTTACGGCCATAAGTGGAATACTCTTTGGCTTTACCAGTGTATTTGGCCTGCGCCTGCCGGCGGCACTGGTCACCTTGCTGCTGCTGTACACCTTCTACAGGTTCTTGCCAAAACTTGAAGTTAGCCTAAAACAATCCTTTTTAGCTACTTTGATTCTCGCCAGCTCTTTCTACATAATATTTATGGGCCGCAACGGGCAATGGGATATTTTCACCCATTCTTTTATGCTGGTAGCCATATACTTTCTATGGAATTTTTTCGGCAGTGAAAAAAACCTTTTCAAAAATGCCATTTTTGGAGGGATATTTCTGGGCTTCTCCATAATGAGCAAAGGCCCTGTTTCCCTTTACGCGCTGCTCCTGCCATTTCTAATTGCCTATGCAAGTGTTTATAAATTTAAAGGTTTTAAAAAGAAGTGGAAATCTTTCTTAATTCTCCTGGTTTTGGCCCTGGGAATTGGCGGCTGGTGGTTTATTTACGTAAGGCTGGCTGATCCTGTTGCTTTTATAGAAATTACCTCCCGGGAAGCCACCCGCTGGACGAATTACAATGTGCGGCCTTTTTATTATTACTGGAGCTTTGTTGTTCAAAGTGGCATTTGGACCATCCCTGCCTTTGTTGCCCTGTTATACCCATACTTAAAGAACAGAGTCGCAAATAAAAAAGCTTACAAATTTGCCCTTTTCTGGACCCTTGCAGCCGTTGTTCTGTTGTCAATTATCCCCGAAAAGAAGTCCCGATACCTCCTGCCGGTGCTTATCCCCATGGCCCTCAACACCAGCTTTTATATAGAGTATCTCTTCCGAAGATTTAAAGACCTTTCAAAAGAGGAGCGTTATGTAGTATATTTTAATCACGGACTCATCGCTGTAATTGGCCTGGCTTTCCCCATTACAGGATATTTTATGCTGGAGCTTGAAGGGCACTGGTTCTGGTATATTTCAGCTTCGGTTGTACTGGTTGGGCTGGCCGTAGCTTTGTTATACTTCCTGAAAAAGAAGAATTATCCTAAAGTCTTTTTTCTAACCATAGCCTTTATGTGCGGAATTATGAGCTTCGCCTTTCCGCTTTCAGATGCTTTTCTGAAAAACCCCAACTTCAGAAATTTTGATGAACTTCAGAAGTTTGCTGCAGCTGAAGAATTTCAGGTGTATGAATATGTTTCAGAAACACCCGAAATTATATGGGAATATGGAGAACCAATTCCGAAGTTACACGCTAACGAGCTACGTTTACCCGAAGCAGACAGGTTTGGCATTATACTTCAGGAAAAAGATTCGGCTTTTATAGATACTCTAAAAAGGGATTTTAGAGTGCTGTCTTCCAGGAGATATGACCTCAACTATGTAAGCCCCGAAGCCTCTACGTACAAAAGCAGACTTATTAGGATGTTTTACCTGCTGGAGCGTCGCCGGGAGTGAAAAACCTGCGCCCCAGGAACAGGAACAAACGATAGAAGGCATATCCAATTACAATCCCAAAGAACCAGCCAGTAAGCACATCGCCGGGATAATGCACCCCAAGATAAATGCGGCTGTAAGAAACCAGTAAACCCCAGAAAATAAGCACCGGAAAGATGTGCTTCCAGTAACTTTTAAGGATCATTCCTAAATAAACCACCAGGGCTGCTGAACTTGCCGCATGCGCAGAAAAATACCCAAACCTGCCACATCTCACAGCTACAAAGCGGGAATATTCCATAATACCTTCCTGCCTGCAGGGCCGGGGGCGTTCAAAATAGTGTTTAAAAAGGTTTGCAAGTTGATCTGTACAGGTGATCACTAATGCGACAAGCACCAGGGAAAGCAAAGTTTTCTTCCATCCCAACGCCTTGTAGAGGAAAAACACCAGCAATGCATAAAAAGGAATGGAAGCCCATTTATTGGTAATAAAATTCCAGAAGTTATCCCAGGCAGGATCGCCAAGATTGTTGAGAAAAAGGAAAAGTTCGTGATCTAGTTCTACCAATTGCTCCATAGGCTATTCATCGTATCTCGAAATTTCGCGATCATAAAAGTCGTTAGCCTGTTGAATAAGGCCTTCGGCTTCAGAAGCGAGTTCCTTTTCATCGGAGGCATCAAAATCTTCCAGCCACTCTACTTCATCGTCTTCAAGATTTAATATAAAACGCGGAAATTCAGTATGAATTATAAAAATAGCGTCGGGATAATCGGTATTATCACCTAAGAGGAATTTTGGAAAATCCATAGTTATTCAGATATTTTTTGTTTCTCCGGCTGGTTGGCAACAGCCGATAAAAGTAATTTTTTGCTCAAAGAATTAAATCGAAGATACAACATAAAAGCAGATGCGCTAAGCCCGGCGAGTAATCCGAACCAAATTCCCATACTGCCAAGGCTGGTTTCCTTTCCCAAATACCAGGACACGGGGAAACCGATGATCCAATAAGCAATGAAGCAAATTACGGTGGGAAATTTGACATCCTGCAAGCCTCTTAAAGCGCCCAGGATCACCACCTGCAAACCATCGCTTAACTGAAATAGTGCGGCTACGACTAAAAGTTGTGCTGCCAGTAAAATCACTTCTGCATTATCTATGTACAGCGTGGGCAGCCAATCTTTGAGAAGTATAAAACCTACGGCAAACACTGCTTCAATGAAAAAGACCAGTAAAAATGTGGATAATGCTATACGCCGAAGGTCGTGATAATTTGCTTTTCCCTTCTGATTCCCCACCCTGATTGTGGCGGTAACCCCAAGACCCACTGCGACCATAAAGGTCATAGAGGCAAGGTTGAGCGCAATTTGATTTGCCGCCTGTGGATTTGTTCCCAGCGTACCGGCAAGAAAGACTGTTGCCGTGAAAATAGCCACCTCAAAGAGCATTTGCAGGGCCGTGGGAAAACCAAGGGCAAATAACCTTTTAAAAATGTCAATTTTGAGCAGGCCTTTCCGGGACCAGATAAAATACTGCCGGAATTTTTTCTTCCTTCTTAAGATCTCCCAGATAAACCAGATCATGAAAAACCTTGAGATCAAAGTTCCCAGGGCAGCACCTTCAAGTTCAAGGCGCGGAAAGATCCAGATTCCATAAATCAGCAAATAATTGAATACAATATTCACCACATTGGCTATCAAGGTAGCATACATGGCATAACGGGTTTGAGACAGGCCGTCGGCAAACTGCTTATAAGCCTGAAACAGCATAAGCGGGATCATAGAAAAAGCCACAATCTTGAGATATGGTATTGCCAGGTCTACCACTTCGGGTGGCTGGTCAAGATGATAAAGTATTGGTTTTGCCAGCAGGAGCAGGAGAAAAAGAAAGATCCCATTGATCCCACACATGATAATGCCGTGGTGAAAATAGCTTTTTCCGGTTTCGATATCCCCGGCCCCATCAGCTTCAGCAATGAGTGGCGTGATGGCAAAAGAAAACCCGATTCCCAGGGAAAGCGCAATAAACACTAGGCTGTTGCCCAGGGAGACCGCTGCGAGAGGTGCAGCACCCAGCCGGCCAACCATAATATTATCGGCCAGCCCAACCATCACATGCCCCAACTGGCCCAGCATTACGGGATAGGCAATGTTTAAATTCTTTCCAAATTCTTTTGTGTAGGCAGTAAGTTGCACCTTTGTAGTTTAAGGCTGCAAAGATAGAAAGTTTAGTTACCAGACAGCGTTAGCCGACCATACTTTTATTTAAGGATTTCGGGATCGTTCTTAATATCGTCAAATCCGTATTTATCTACAAGGTAAACCAGGGAAGCCATAGTGGCCGCTCCAAGTTCAAGTTCGCGTTTATTTACCGATTCAAAAGTATCGGTAGCTGCATGATGGTGATCAAAGTACCTCTGAGAATCGGGTCTTAGTCCTGCCAGCACCGTGCTTTCATTCCTAAGGGGGCCAATATCTGCCCCGCTGCCTCCTCTTGCAAAATAGTGAATAAGATAAGGTTCAAAAAGGGGTTTCCAGGATTCAATTTTTTCAAACTGTGAATCTCGTGCATCAAATGAAAAACCACGAGGCGTAAACCCGCCAGAATCACTTTCAAGCGCAAAAATGTGGTTTTCGGCATTCTGTTTGGCTACTTCAGCATATTTATTTCCACCTCTTAGGCCGTTTTCTTCATTCATGAACAGCACCACCCGAATAGTTCTCTTAGGCCGAACTCCTGCTTCCTTAAAGAGCCTTAAAACTTCCATTGACTGCACCACTCCGGCACCATCATCATGAGCTCCGTCGCCTACATCCCATGAATCGAGGTGTCCGCCAACTACGATGTACTCCTCTGGGCGTTCACTGCCTTTTATTTCACCAATAACATTATAAGACTCTACATCTTCAAAATTACGACAGTTCATTTTATAGTAAAAATCGAGATCTTTATTCAGCTTTAGCAAGCTGCTAAGGTATTCGGCATCTTTAGTGCTTATTGCAGCTGCAGGAATCCTTTTACTATTGGGCAGGTCTCCATAACTCATTGAGCCTGTGTGAGGATAATCATCTATTTTATGAGAGAGCGATCTCACAATTACTCCTACAGCACCATATTTTGCAGCCTCGGCCGCACCAGAATAGCGTTGATCTACACAACCCCCGTAGGCTTCAAAAGTATGAATGAGATCGGCTCGCATAGGCCGGTTATAAAAAACGATCTTTCCTTCAATCTGTTCTTTTCCATATCTCGCCAAATCTTCAATGCCCTGCACTTCAATCACTTTAGCTCTAAGACCTGTATCGGGAGTAGCGACAGATCCGCCCAGGGCAAGTATATTTACAGTATTTGAAGGAGAACCGGGAGATTGGATATAGGCATATTCGGGATTACCGCGCGTCCACTTAGGAACCATCACCGGCTGTAACCACACCCGGTCAAGTCCCAGCTTTTCAAGTTCGGCTTTAGTGTAATCTACAGCGCGCTGTGCATTCACAGAACCCGATAACCGGCCTCCAATCTTGTTTGACAGGTGATCTAACCATGCGTAACCCTGTCCCTGAAGTAGAGCCACATCATAAAGTTTGCGAATATTGAGAGAATCTGCTTCGGAATTGGACTGCGCTCCTGCATTTAAAGCCAGAAGTAGAATAAGGAAAAACGGAATTTTTTTCATAAGATTTTTACTGATCAAAAAACAAATGTAAAAAACCATTCCAAAACAGCTTCAAAATGAAAAAATAATTAAGATTATTCTCTGAAGCTGTTTTCTTCGGGATTGAATTTTATTCTTCCGAAGAAGCCAAACTCAGGTCATTTTTCTATCTTTCGGAAAAATTTAACGTCCTTGAACAAGCAGAAAATAATAGACAACGTCTCTACTCTTTTACAGGAAGTCCCTACCTCAATGGAGATCGTTAAAGACGATAACAAACGGGAAAAGAGATTTCACTACCTGGCAACTTACATGGTAGAAAAGGCCATTGAAAAAGATGCGCTTATTACCTCTCCCGATGAAAAAGGCATAGCTATTCTTTTCAAGACAAACAGCAATGACAAGAATTTCTGGAAAGATCTTATTATGGATCTCAAGCTGGCCATTAATGTGACCGGCATTAAAAAAGGACTTGCCGCAATGAAGGTGCAGAAGTATGTAAAATCTCAGCGGCCAAAAGAAGGAGATTACCTCTACTGCTGGTTCTGGGGAATATTGAGTGATGCCCGTGGAAGTGATGATGCAAAAATAGCGTATGACATGAAAAATAAATTTTATGCCATTGCGCAGGAACTACAACTTCCTATTTATGCTGAAACCAGAATAAAACGTATAAGCCTGGCTTACCGCCGGTACGGCTTTGAATTATTCAATGAATGGGATCACCCCAGTGGAGATAAGATGTACTTCTTAAAATATACTCCTCCTCCAAAAGATAATTCACAAAACTAGAGCTTCCCGGCTCCTGAATTTTTTTAATTAAAATTTTAAGAACCCAGGGGCACAGAGAGCTCTGCCTTTAACCCTTTTCCTGAAGTGTCAAAAATGGCATTTCCTTTAATGGTTTTTAGCCGTTCCTTCAGGTTTTTAATGCCATTTCCGTTTTCGAGGATTGATGCATCTACCCCTACTCCATTATCGGAATAACTGATCTTAAGACATTTTTCTTCCGTAGAGAAAATAAGGGCTATGAGTTTGGCTTTGCTGTGTTTTCTCATATTCACCATCATTTCCTGAAGAACGCGATACACTACTATTTTCGTTTCACGGCTTAGGTTGCGCCAGTTGATGGTGTTCTCGCCACGTACAATTAAACGGGTTCCGGTTGGTACTGCACCAGAGAGCATGTTGAGCAGACCCGATAAATATTCTTCTCCTGTTGCAATCTCACTGTTTTCACGGGAAAAATCGCGGGTGCGCTGGTAAATATCCTCCAGCCGGTCTACCACCACCGCAGGAGCCACCGGCTCAATAGAACTCATTACATGGTAGATGTCATTTGCGAGTTCATCATGGATTCTCTTTGAGATCCTGCTTTCGGTAAGATATATTTGCTTTATTTTCTCCCTTTTTCCGCGCTGCCTCACATTATAAAAAAATGTTCCGGAAATTATTAAGATCAAAAGGGCAGCAAGAGAACTAATGATATTGCGGGTTCGCATTTTCTCTGTTTGCAAGTGCTGCGTTACATTTTCAGCTTTTAAAAGGTGTATTTGTTGCTCCTTTTTCTCTTCGTCAAATCTTATTTTTGCAAATTGGAACCTCAACCTGGTATCAGCTTCTTCAAGACTGTCATTAAGAAAAAGGAACCTGTCAATATATGCTTCTCTGGTTTTCCCTTCAGTTAGCGGAATGAGCCTTTTTAGAGCATCAACCTGCGCTGTGGGATACGAAAGCTGAATGGCCTTATCGTAATACTTTTCGGCATAATATTTTGCTTTGCCGCTGTTAATATTCCTGAAGTAATCTGAAAGGTGAAAATAACTTGCTATTAAACCTGAATGGTCATTTATTTCCAGCCTTTTCTGCATCACCTCTGTAAGAACGGCCTCTGCGTTGGTGGTAGAATCCTGTAACCACTTTGTATACGCATGATTTTCACGATATCTCAATCGGGAAAGTTCGTCAATCTCATCAGATTTTAGAATTTCTTCAAAAATCTCAATTGCTTCAGAATAGTCTTGTTGATCTTTATGTAAGAGAGCAATATTGTGAAGATAGCTGATACTGTCCTCCCTATCTACAGCATACCTTAAGGCCTGTTTGTATTCTTTAAGCGCTTCAGAAAAAAGCCTTTGAGTACCATAGGATAACCCCAGTACATTATATGCAGAACTCACATAATTCGCATCCCTGGTGTGGTCCAGATATTTTATAGCTTCGGTAGCGGTTTCCTGGCTTCCCACAATATCTCCTAAACCAAGTTGTGCATTAGCCATGTCAAGAGACCGCCTGCCTGCCATGCTTGTATCGCCATATTTAAGGTACAGGTTACGGGAATAAAAGGCATTTCTGAATTGTTCTTCAGGATTATTATTTCTGAAAATCTGGGATTTCCTGAAATAACCTTTAGCTTCATAAAACAAATCACCCTGAAATCGTGCCGTTGTGATAAGGCTATCTATCCATAACGGGACACTATCCATTTCGCCAAGGCGAAGAAATGCAAACACCTTCCCATCCAACAGCGCCACCAGTGAGGTATCTCTTTTATCTGTAACGGCATCAAGGCCTTTATTGTAGAATTCCAGCTTCTTATGAGGATCTGAAGTATCAAGGCCCATTAGATAAAAATGGCCAGCGCTACCCGGTGCGGGCCGGGGCTCCTCCACTTTCCTGTCTTCCTCCCCACAACCACTTAAGGCAGCGAAGCAAAGAATGAGTAAGAGACTGAAGATCTGCGCTTTTTTCATAACACAAACATAGTAAAAAGCATTAACAGAAGTTTAAGATTTACCCGAAAAACCTCATCACACTTTCTAAAAAAAGAGATTTGTACCAGGCCATTAACTTTATCCTACTGGAATATCAATCTTACCGACTTCCTCTGATTTACCATAGTTTTCGAGAGTTTCAATTCAGATTTTCCTCTCAGAAAAATTTCCCGCACCAGCCTTTATCCTTCTCTTTTTTTACCTGCCCTCACAAAAAATTCAGGCATCAATAAATCATTCTAAATAAGAAGTTAAACACCTGATTTTTATAATTTTAAATCAAACCGTTTATTAAATTTAAGCTACGGCTACTGGGGGTTATGTAGCTTCCTGCGCAAACTCAACAAGGGGCAGAATTTTAAAATAAAGATCATGGACACAGAAAAAAAATTCGAAACAGGGAAGTCATCCACCCTGCAAAAAAAACCAGGAGTGACAACTAAGGAATCAAGAAGAAGAGACTGGGGCTATACAGATCAATATCGCCGAATGATGCAAAGAGACTCACGAAAAAGAACTGAGTGTAAAGAGGAAAAATAATTCTTCACTTCTCTTGTAGAAAAAGCAGCAGTATGGTTTTTGGAGCAGGCATTTCTGAGCCAGGACCTAACCCTACTATTTAAAAAATTCACTTAAACTCAGCTTCCGTTGAACTGGAAAGTTTCGGAAGGTGCAGAAAGAATCATTGATTTTTGAACTACCAGAAATAATAAAGGGTAAGAATTCGAAAAAATCTTACCCTTTACTATTGAATTCAAAAGAAGTTGCTATACGATTTCTGCAGACAGGCCTTCTTCTAGAAGTTTTCCGCAGCGCGGCTCCAAATCTTTGTAAGTTCCGGTTTTAACAGTACACTTACCTTTGTAATGCACCAGGAGAGAACACTGTTCGGCCTGCTCAGGTGTATGCTCGCACACAACAATAAGCGTTTCTATTACATGATCAAACGTATTGTAATCGTCATTATACAGGACGATCTCATAAAGTTTTGATTCTTTTGTTTCAACTTTCTTCTTTTCAAGAACTTCTTCTTGTGTACTCATAGTCAGACATTTTCATTTGAAAAAACAGGATCAAAGATAAGAATTTCTTCTCAGTTTTTATGCTTTGTAAATTTTAAAGCGACCCAGTCTTCCCGTTCTTTATAATCATTGTATTCTATCCCGTACTTTTCACATTCCTTTTTGATCACAGGAATATCTTTTGAATAGAATCCGCTGAGATAGAGTTCCCCGCCCTCATTAAGGCTATTATTGTAGGTTCCCATATCCTCAAGCAAAATATTCCTGTTAATATTGGCAATGATCACGTCATAGTGACGACCCTGCAGTAGCTCTGCCCCGCCTTCAAAAGTTTCGATTTTGTGGCAGTCATTACGCTCCACATTCTCCAGCGTATTTTGGTAACACCAGTTGTCTATATCAATGGCATCAAGCTGAGAGGCACCCCGTTTTTCGGCTACAATAGCCAATACTCCGGTGCCGCAACCCATATCCAAAACTTTTTTTCCCTGCAGGTCCTGCTCTAGAAGAAACTCAATCATCATGTGAGTAGTAGCATGATGCCCGGTACCAAATGACATTTTAGGCTCAATTACGATGTCATACTTCACATCTGGCTTGGGGTGAAACGGAGCTCTTACCCCACATTGATCATTAACAACAATGGGGTGAAAATTCTTTTCCCACTCAATATTCCAGTTTACCTGTTCAATTTCTGTCTGGGTAAAGGAAATATCAAATTCATTAGACTGGAGTATGTGTATTCCCGCCATTGACTCTGCATCATATTCCTCTTTGGGAATGTAAGCAGTAATTCCGTCTTCATTCTCTACAAAGCTTTCAAAGCCTGCCATGCCCAGTTCGGCAATAAGGATCTCTGATGCCGGCTGTAGAGGTTCAATTAAAAATTTAAACTCCAGATAATTCATACTATTCTCTAATTAAAAAGCCTCTACAATCGCTAAGAAGTCTTCGGCTTTAAGGCTCGCACCTCCAATTAGGCCACCATCCACATCTTCTTTAGCAAATATCTCCTGCGCATTTCCGGGTTTTACGCTGCCTCCATAAAGAATTGCAACATTATTAGCCAGTTCACTTCCAAACTTTTCAGCAATGGTTTTTCTGATAAAAGCATGCATTTCCTGCGCCTGTTCTGGAGAAGCAGTTTCTCCGGTTCCAATTGCCCAAACAGGTTCGTAGGCGATCACTATCTTGTTCCACTGCCCTTCAGAAACATGAAAAATGCCTTTTTCCAACTGACTTTTCACAACGTCAAAATGTTTTTCAGCTTTACGTTCATTCAGTTCCTCTCCGCAGCAAAAGATCACTTCCATATCATTTTCAAGAGCGGCATCAACTTTCTTTGCAAGCAGTGCATCTGTTTCTTTATAAATTGCACGACGCTCGCTATGACCAAGAATAACGGTTTTCACACCAATACTGGTAAGCATAGACGCAGATACCTCGCCGGTATAAGCCCCATCACTATTCTCATTCATGTTTTGTGCAGCAACATCTATAGACGAATCTCTTAAAGATTCAAATGCGTGGTGTAGATTTGTGAAAGAAGGCGCCACGATAACGCGCACGTCCTGATCTTTTTTATATGATTTTTTGATGTTTGAAAGCAAATCTTCGGTTTGTGCCAAATCATTGTTCATTTTCCAGTTTCCGGCAACTATTTTGTCTCTCATAATGGTTGTTTTAGGGGTAAATAAGTATTTGTAATTAATAGATTGGCCGAAATTTTTCTCATTGCCCGGCCTGAACTACAAATATAACATTGCCACGGCTAAGAACCTGCGGAAAAACGAGAAAAAGCACAAAAATAAGGTGTCAAAAATGCCTTTTTTTAGTACCCTTTTTTCTTCGGAAGAAATTCGGAATATTTCGAATGAACTAACTTCGGAAAATAAATACTTCAGAAAATACCCTTCAAAAATGCCATTTTTTGAACCCTCTATAAATGAAGTTTTTCAGCATCACTCCAGTGCAGCTTTTCTACAATAGTTCCTTTGTGAAGCTTCACCAGGCCGGGATTACTCCGGATTATTGTTTTAAGTGCGGTTTCATCGCTGAAATACCAGTCAAGATCAAGGTTGTATTTCTCATTTATTTGCTCCTTGAGCTCTTCCCCTGAAGCCGAAAGGCCAATCACCCTATAACCATTGCTGCGGGCACGCTTTATTACTGCATCGAGCTGCTGTAAACCGGGCGCTTCGCTGCGCCTAAGACTGTAAGCCACAACCATGAGCAGTTTATCTTCAGCCAGAAGAGAAGAAATTTGGTTTTCGCCGTCTTTTTCAATAGAAAAATCGTGAATTGGCGGCTCATAACCTTTTTGCACGAGCTGGGTTTCTACCTCGATAAACTCCCCGTCAACATTGGGGTAAGACCCCTGGGTGGTATAAACTTTTTCTTCGCCGTTTACGCGGAACTTCCAGTTGTAATCGTATACCGCCTGGGGCGCACCCTGCGGTACGGTCATGGCCTGGGCAATATTTGTACCTTCTTTATAAGCCCTGAAGTCGAAGACCGGCAGGTGCATCAAAACATAATAGGCAAAAATAAAACACAGCATAAAACTCAAAAACACGATCCATCTATGAGATGCCCGGGCAAAATAGTGTGTAAGGTACTTCCTGTTGAAAAACAGGATAAGAATGAGCACCAGTAGTATCATATCCTTATAAAATGACTGCCAGGGCGTGAGAGGAATTGCATCGCCAAAGCAACCACAATCGGTCACCTTATTGTAGTAGGCGGAGTAAAAAGTGAGAAAGCCAAAGAAGATCACCATAAGCAGTAGTGCCCAGGTAGTAAATTTTGGCAGGTAGCCAATGAGCAGCATGATTCCCAGTACAAGTTCAAAGACCACCACCAGGATGGCGATGATAAGTGCAAAGGGCGCTAAAAATTCAAGATCGAGTACCGAAGGGCTAAAATACTCTTCCAGTTTGAATGAAAAACCTATAGGGTCATTCAGCTTTACAAATCCGGAAAAAATGAACAAGAGTCCGACTATCCAACGGGAAACCTCTACCAGAATTTTCATAGTATATTGCTTAAGTTTGGCTTAATTCGCTTTTTTCATGAATGTGTATAAGGGCAAAAACCGCATAGTTGATCATGTCTTCATAATTTGCTGCTATGCCTTCGCTCACCAGGGTTTTGCCTTTATTATCTTCAATTTGTTTAATGCGAAGCACTTTTTGAAGAATAAGATCGGTAAAAGAACTTACCCTCATATCGCGCCAGGCTTCGCCATAATCGTGATTTTTATTTTCCATGAGTTGCTTTGTACGGGCGGTAGTGCGCACATAAAGCTCCTCGACCTCCTCATTTGAGAGATCGGGCTGGAGGGCGACTCCTTTTTCAAGCTGAATCAAAGCCATCACCGAATAATTGATGATGCCAATAAACTCTGGCACCTCACCTTCATCTACTTTACGCACTTCATTTTCCTGAAGCCCCCGAATTCGCTGTGCTTTTATAAAAATTTGATCTGTAAGGGAAGGAAGCCTTAAAATACGCCATGCACAACCATAATCTTTCATTTTTTTAAGGAAGAGACTGCGGCATTCGGCGATCACAGCATCATATTGGGCGGAAGTATCCTTCATAGAAACGGGTAATTTGTGTAAATTTCGCTGATTTTATTCTATTCGTCAAAGTTAATTTTTCCAACCAAAAAACAGCAATTTTTAAGATGTATATCAACTGTAAAGGCCGCCTTATAGATCTCTCTGTTCCAAAAGTTATGGGAATTCTCAACATTACTCCCGATTCGTTCTATGATGGAGGACGCCGCACAAACCTTGAGGAACACCTGGAACAGGCTGAAAGAATGCTGCTTGAAGGAGCCGATTTCATAGATATAGGTTCTTATAGCAGCAGGCCCGGCGCCGAAGATATTTCGGAAGAAGAAGAACTTCAGCGAATACTTCCGGTAGTAGAAGCCCTGGTCGATAAATTTCCAGACATTCTTATTTCTATAGATACCTTCCGAAGTGAAGTGGCACGACAAAGTGTTGAAGCTGGAGCAGCCATTATCAACGATATTTCCGCAGGAAACCTTGACGATAAAATGATGGAAACGGTAGCGCAACTACAGGTACCTTATATCA
>Ga0098067_1000182_pt1 | contig 25908 bp, 25 predicted proteins | sample 26_taG_FD_92578 | JGI IMG/M metagenome (GOLD analysis project Ga0098067, IMG submission 92578) | Marine viral communities from Cariaco Basin, Caribbean Sea - 26_WHOI_OMZ | ecosystem: Environmental > Aquatic > Marine > Oceanic | place: Caribbean Sea: Cariaco Basin | collected 2014-11-09
GACCGAATATATTTTAATTGGAACCCTGATAAGTTTTGGGATTGCCATCTTAGTAGGTCTTTTGTATTTGGTGAGTGTACCGTTAATTTCATAAAAAAACCACCAACACTACTGTTGATGGTTTTAAAATAAAGTTTTTAAGAGGTTTATTGTTTAATAAAACGTTTGGTTTGCGAACCATTGTCTGACGTAACCCTGACCAAATACACTCCACTGTTCCATTTAGAAACATCAATTGTGGTTGATAGAGTACTTACAGTTTTGGTCAAAACATTTTTCCCCAATACATCAAATACCTGAAGCTTTACATTATTCACACCATTGGGAAGTTGTAGTTCAAATTTAGAACGTCCAGGATTAGGAGTCAATTTAAAGTCGCTTAATACCACATCCTCTTGACTCAAAGTCAATGACTGCATTGAGCCTCCTCGCGTACTATAATCGTGTCGGGACATTGAATAGCCATTACCAATTGCCCAAACAAAATCCAACGAACTATCAGAAGTTGAAAACACATAATCATCGTCATGCCCCGTGTCCAGAACTCTCGTGCCTATCACGGTACGCTGACCATCCGCGAGTATGTTTGATACCAAGGTCCAATCTTGATTAATGTCAATTTCAGGCACCTGTCCAGTTCCTAAGAATTTTCTATCAGACAACTGAAAATCTTGTGCAGGCGTATCAACGTCATCATAAAAAATGACGACATCCCCACCAGAACCCATTGATCGGACGCCAAATCCAAATCCCAAATACCGATTGTCAGGACCGCTTAGGGTTAGAGTTACCAGAGTACTCGTAACATCCACTTTTGCAGTAAAAAGGACATCATCTACATTATAAAGCTCCATTGTTCCCGTAGAATAAGTTTGAGCAAAAGTATAAGAGGTTAATAAAATGCCCAATAAGGCCAAAGTAGTTTTTTTCATATTTTATTTCTTTTCAAAAGATTAATAATGATTTGGTTTTGAGTCATTTTACCATAATCCAAGGCGGAATTTCCTCTTTTATCCTTGAAAGACACATCTGCATTAGCATCCAACAGTAGTTTTATAACAGCTTCGTTCCTGTTCAAAATAGCATAATGTAATGCTGATGTTCCATTAGCATCCGTAATATTAGGATCTGCATTCATGGCCAATAGGGCCTCCACAATGGCTACATCGTCCTTAAAAACGGCTGCCATCAATGGTGTACCCATCTTACTGGTTCCATTAATATCCTTGACCCGTTCAATTAAAAAAACTGCCACTTCCCTATTCCCATTATAACAAGCCAGAATTAATGGTAAATATCCTGAATTTTCAACTGTGTTAATGGTGTCTGCATTTATCGCCATCAAGGCCTTTACATCATTTACCGAGCCAGAACGTGCTACTTCAAAAATATTCTTTTGGGAATGTCCCACAAGAGACAAAAGAAAGAACATTAAAAAAGAAATGCATTTTATATTCATTAAATAAATTTCATTAGCAAGAGAGCTAAATTACAATTTATTAATAAAACATAGAATGCATTTCAACGAATAAATTCGCTAATGACTTGTTATTTACTCAAATACATCTTACGTCTCAAGTACAAATCATAAAATTGATCATCTTTTAAACTGTCAATAAATAGGATGCTTTCTCCAGTACTTTTCATTTCTGGCCCTAATTGTTTGTTGACCGTTGGAAACTTATTGAAGGAAAATACGGGTTGCTTAACGGCAAAACCTTCCAATCGCGGATTGAAGTTAAAGTCTGTAACCTTTTTCTCTCCCAACATGACTTTAGTCGCATAATTGACATAAGGTTCCTGATAGGCCTTCGCTATAAAAGGCACGGTTCTAGATGCTCTTGGATTGGCCTCAATGATATAAACGATATCATCTTTAATTGCAAACTGTACGTTGATCAGTCCCACTGTGTTTAATGCCAAGGCTATTTTTTTAGTGTGATCTTTTATTTGTTGCAATACAAATTCGCCCAAATTAAAAGGTGGCAATGTGGCATTACTATCGCCTGAGTGAACACCACAAGGCTCAATATGCTCCATTATTCCAATGATGTACACATTTTCGCCATCACAAATAGCATCCGCCTCCGCCTCAATGGCACCATCCAAATAACGGTCTAAAAGCAATTGGTTATTGGGCATTTTTCTGAGTAGATTCACCACATGCTCTTCCAAGTCCTTCCTGTTGATGACAATTTTCATGCCCTGACCTCCGAGAACATAAGAAGGTCTTACCAAAATTGGAAAATCGAGCACATCTGAAATTGCCAAAGCTTCATCAGCTGTTGTAGCCACGTCGAATTCTGGATACGGAATATTGTTTTCTTTCAACAGTTTAGAAAAACTACCTCTATCTTCAGCTAAATCAAGCGATTTGTAGTTTGTTCCAATGATTTTGATTCCATAACGATCCAACTTTTCGGCCAATTTCAACGCCGTTTGTCCACCCAACTGCACAATGACACCTTCTGGTTTCTCGTGGCGAATGATGTCGTAAATATGTTCCCAAAATACCGGTTCAAAATAGAGCTTATCAGAAATATCAAAATCTGTTGAAACCGTTTCTGGATTACAGTTGATCATAATGGTCTCATAGCCACATTCCGAAGCAGCCATAACGCCGTGCACACAACAATAATCAAACTCAATACCTTGTCCAATTCGATTAGGACCTGACCCTAAAACAATAATCTTTTTCTTATCAGACACTACACTTTCATTGGCAGAGATCTGCGTCCCATCTGAAGATTCAACATTGTTTTCGAATGTCGAATAATAATAAGGTGTTTGTGCTTTAAACTCGGCAGCACAGGTATCTACCAACTTATAGATGCGCTTTATATTCAGTTCATCACGTTTATTATAGACTTGACTTTCCAAACAATTCAACATGTGGGCAATCTGTCTATCGCCATAGCCCTTCTGTTTGGCTTCCAACAACAAATCGTGTTCAATGGTGTCAATAGTGTAAGTTGAGATCTCCTTTTCAAGATGGTACAACTCCTCATATTGCTTTAAGAACCACATATCAATTTTCGTGATTTTATGGATACGGCTCAACGGAATACCCAATTGAATGGCATCATAAATAACAAACACTCGATCCCAACTGGCATGTTCAAGCTTATCAAGAATTTGATCATAGTTTTTATAGCCTTTTCCATCAGCACCAAGTCCGTTGCGTTTTATTTCTAACGACTGAGTGGCTTTGTGAAGTGCTTCCTGGAACGAGCGGCCAATAGCCATCACCTCTCCAACCGACTTCATTTGAAGGCCTAAGGTACGGTCTGCACCTTCAAATTTATCAAAGTTCCAACGTGGGATTTTTACGACCACATAATCCAATGTCGGCTCAAATAAAGCAGAGGTTGATTTTGTTATCTGGTTGGTCAATTCGTCCAGATTATAGCCAATGGCCAATTTTGAAGCAATTTTCGCAATTGGATACCCCGTTGCCTTACTCGCCAACGCCGAAGAACGGGAAACCCGCGGATTGATTTCAATGGCAATAATATCTTCATTTTCATCTGGGCTCACTGCAAACTGAACATTACATCCACCGGCAAAGTCGCCAATACTACGCATCATAAGGATGGCCATATCTCGCATTCGCTGAAAAGCGGTATCGGACAATGTCATTGCTGGCGCCACTGTAATGGAATCTCCTGTATGGATGCCCATCGGATCCATATTTTCAATGGTACAAATAATGACCACATTATCATTTTTATCGCGCAACAACTCTAACTCATACTCTTTCCATCCGATCAAAGCTTTGTCGATCATGACTTCGTGAATAGGCGAAACTTCAAGTCCACGAGTCAGTAATGCGTCAAATTGATCTTCTGTATGAACAAAGGACGCACCCTCTCCACCAAGCGTGAAGGAGGCTCTAATAACTAAAGGAAAACCAAACTCCTGTGCAATCTCTTTACCTTCCAAATAAGAAGTCGCCGTTGCCTGAGGGGCCATAGCTACTCCTATTTTTAGCATTAACTCTCTGAATTCCTCACGGTCTTCCGTAATATTAATGGCATTGATATCAACTCCAATCAATTTGACATTAAAATCCTTCCAAATGCCTTTCTCATCCGCCTCAATACACAAATTCAAGGCCGTTTGGCCACCCATGGTTGGCAAAACAGCATCAATCTGAGGGTGCTCCTTTAAGATTGTAATTAGCGATTTTGTAGTCAGTGGCAATAAATACACATGATCAGCCATGGTTGGGTCTGTCATGATTGTGGCTGGGTTTGAATTGATGAGAATGGTTTCTATACCATCCTCCCTAAGCGATCTTAAAGCTTGGGTACCAGCATAATCGAACTCGCAAGCTTGTCCGATAACAATTGGCCCCGAGCCGATAATTAATACAGATTTAATGTCTTTGTTTCTTGGCATTGTGTTGAGTTATTTTTCAGTGTTCAGTGTTCTAAAGATTTTTGAAAATTCAGGTACCTATTTTCAAATTTTGATGTTGACAATGGTTTATATTTTTACCCGTACAAAATTACGTATGAATTTGGTACAAAAAAAGGCGTTACACCTAAGTAACACCTTTTAATATTAACAAATGTTAACCATTGTCAATCTTTATTTTTTATGTCTTGTTTCTGAAGATACAGATAGTTTTTTTCTTCCTTTAGCTCTTCTACGTGCAAGAACCTTTCTTCCATTAGCAGACGCCATTCTTTCTCTAAAACCGTGTTTGTTTACTCTCTTTCTTTTTGATGGTTGAAACGTTCTTTTGCTCATTGTTTTATATCTTTAAAATAATCTTGTATTGTCTAAAATTCCGTCTTGATACTTTCTCCAAAACTGCGGGCAAATATACAAAGACTTTTTACTTTGGCAAATCTAAAATTAAAATATTTTTTTGAAATTTTCATCCTCCAGTTTAAGTTTCAAAATGACGGCCAATTTATGTGAAAGTTCGACTTTAATAAGATAGAATATATCAATGCCAACTTAAAAAAAATTAGTTTCTTTGTGATTTGAAAAAAGACACTATAATACGTCATATGAAAAGCTTTTCCATTTTGCTATTTTTTCTTTCATCTTTGGGTGTGGTTGCGCAGCAAATGCTTCAATATGACCTTAAAGTGAATGATACGTTTCAAGTCGAACAACAGGCCAAACAACATATCATACAAGATATTAATGGGGTGGATCAGATTATTGACAACCATTTAAAAAGCGCTATGCAGTTTAAGGTTGTCAAAGTAGAAAACGACATCATCACTATGGAAATGACCTTTAAGCATTTAAAAATGACCATGAGCTCTCCAGAACTTGGTGAACTTCTCAACGCAGATACGGCGCTTAAGGATGACGCTGACCTTACCTCAAAAATGTTTAGGGGCACCTTAAATATTCCTGTAACTATGATCATGGAAAGATCAGGAAAAATCCAATCCATTTCTGGGGGTGAACAACTTATTGCTTCCATGTTCAAAGCTGCAGATATTACTGATAAGGCCACCATTGACGCTAACAAAGCACAATTTGAAAAACAATTTGGCAGCGAAGCACTCTCCAATAGTTTTGAGCAAATGACCTATTTCTTGCCTGCCAAGATCGTAACTATTAACGATACTTGGGATAATGTTTATCAAGGTGATTTGCAAGCCAAAAACAAATGGACCTTAACATCATATGACGACAACACTTACACAGTTTCTGGAAATGCAGACACTACGATGTCCAATATGGACGATAACGTCATAATGGTGCTAACCGGAACCCAAAAAACAACCATTAATGCCAACTCAAAAACAGGCTTGTTTAAGGAGATAACTGTTGAAGGCGTTTATAGTGGTGACACTCAGGTCAATGCTCAAAACATGACCATACCAACAAAAATAACATCTACTATTACTTATAAAATATTAAATTAATCATGTATAATAAAAACATAAAACTCGTTATAACAGCTTTAATCATAGCTTATGCCGTATATCAATTCACTGAGGGATATATCGGAAATGGCATCATGTTTATTTTATTATCTACAATTTTTGTATTTCTATATTTTAAGAATGAATTTATTCTGTTGGCATTTTTAAGATTAAGAAAACAGGATTTTGTTGGTGCCAAAAAGTGGTTGGACATGATCAAAAATCCTTCTAGTGCCCTAGTGAAAAAGCAAGAAGGTTATTACAATTACCTCCATGGCATTATGGTCTCACAAACCAATATGAATGAAGCCGAAAAATATTTTAAAAAGGCAATCAGCTTCGGGCTGACAATGGATCACGATATGGCTATGGCAAAATTGAATTTGGCGGGAATTGCCTTTAGCAAAAGACGTCCGCAAGAAGCCAAAATGTTATTGAAAGAAGCACAAAAGCTGGATAAACGCAACATGCTTGCAGATCAAATTAAGATGATGAAGGACAGTATGAAAAAGGCACAAATGCCCAATCAGCATTACGGTGGAAATAGACAAGGGAGACGGCGCTAAATCCCTTGTGCTAGAAGCTCATGGCAAGAGCATCATATCATTATCTAGTTGATGAAATCTCAGGCACTTCCGTTGGAAGTGCTTTTTTAATGGCAATCAACAGTGTTTTTCAATCAGTTATCGAGAAGTTTTGAGAATGACCTGAATAAAACCTAAGTTGCACATTCTTTAAAAAACCCTCACGCCTATGGTCCTTAAAAGACTACTCACTCTTTTATTCTTTGCTTATATTCCTCTGCTCCTTGCTCAAGAGGAAAAAGTGTATTTTGATAACGCGCTTTCCCAACATTTAAGAAAGTACAACAACAAATCAGATTTGGCCATTAAAAATCAAATGCCACCACATGAGGTCGATGCCATATTTGATACGCTCATAAACTCTCATTTAAGGAGTACGTATATTTCTGAATTAAAGCTCAAAAAGGTGTCGGGTGGAACACTGTATACCGAAAATATTGACAAACCCTTTCTTCTGATCACAAAAAATTCCGCAATCATCCAAACCGAAGAGGAAATAAAAACAATCAACGCCATAGCCAACGAGTATTACGGAAAGGTGGACATTATAATTTTATATTGGAACAGCAGAGATATTGCCAAAAGAGAAGCTCGCCAATACAATAAAAATGTTACCGTAGTCTACGCTGATGAACGCCATAATAATTTTAACAAAGCGCTTTCAGCATTAAAACATTCCTTTGGTGTACCTGCATGTTTTTATATCAATCAAGACAAGCAGATTTCTGATATTGATAGAAAATTCTTCTTAAAAAATGTGAATACACTAACCAAAGAACTGTTTGAAGAAAAGGCCCACAGAGGTATTTCTGAGTTGTTGGCAAGTCAAATTGACACAGCTCAACACAATACTCCAAAAAATCATCGTTAGAAAAAGACCTCAGATTAGAGTAAGGGTGCCCATAGGCGGCAATAGGATTCTTTCAGCTTTTCGATCCTTGGCCTTTTTAGCCACCTTTCTTGATCAATGGCTTCGCTTTCTTTGAGATCCTCGAAGAAATGTGATTTCAGCTCCAAACTTTTTTCTTTGTTGTAGATCATCGCATTGATTTCAAAATTGATATTGAAGCTTCTATAATCCATATTGGTGGTCCCCACCGTACAAAATACATCATCAATCACAATGGTTTTGGCATGTATAAAACCCTTACAATATCGATAAATTTTAATATTGGCCTCTAATAACGACTCAATATAGGAATTAGTCGCATATTTGGCAGTCCAAGAATCAGATTCCTTAGGAATAAGCAATCGCACATCAACCCCGCTTTTTGAAGCCACCTGTAATGCGGTAATGATCTGTTCGTTGGGAATGAAATAAGGTGTGGTCAAATAGACATATTTTTCAGAGGTAACAATGGCCGTAAAAATCACCTCCATGATATTGGCCCAATCTGTATCAGGCCCACTGGCAGCAATTTGCATTGCCACACACTCCTCGCAATGATCTCTTGGAAAGAAGTGTTCTTCTATGTCAACCTTCTCATTGGAAACGAATTCCCAGGTCATCAGGAAATGAATTTGCAAGGATTTCACAGATTCTCCGGTAATCCTTAAATGAGTATCTCGCCAAAAGATATCAGAATCGGCATAATTGACATAAGTATCAGACACATTGATACCGCCTATATACCCTTTTATCCCATCAATGATTACAATTTTACGATGGTTTCTGTAATTCATTTTTCCCGTAAAGCCTGGAAAAAGAACTGGCATAAACGGATGCCATTCCACACCGCTTTCCACCATCCTGTTCTTGTTTTTCCTTGAAATACTACTCCCTACATCGTCAATACTCAATCTTACCTTAACCCCTTCTTTTGCTTTATCACAAAGAATATCAATAACCTGCATTCCAATCTTATCATCACGTAAAATGTAATATTCCATGTGAATGTGTTTCTTCGCTTTTTTCAAATCGGCCAGAAGCAATTTGAATTTATTTTCTCCGTTTTTAATGATTTTTACATCATTATAAATCGTTAATGGCGCGTTCTGACTCCTGTGAAGAAGTTTTACAAGTTTTATTTTCTCATCCAGAAGATCATCCTTCAACTCTCTGACCTCCACTTTATCAGGCTTTAAACGTTCGCTGACATCTGCAATTATTTTTCGATTGAGAATGTGTTTTCTATTGAAGATTTTATTTTTACGATATTCCTGACCGAATAGGTAATAGACGACAAGACCAAAAAATGGAAAAAAAACCAAAACGATAATATAGGATATCGTTTTGGTTGGATTAATATTTTTAGTGAGCACCGTAAATGCAGCCAAAATCACCAAGAGATAATTTATAGCTATTAGGATGATCCATATATTACTTGAGAGGATTTCAAGCATCAATTGTTGGAATAATATCCCTTTTCAGGAATTTCTATGACGTATTTTTTTCCAGATCTATTGTTCAAACGGGTTTCCCTAAGCCAAGGATTATGAATTTTAAGAACTTTATAGTTGATTCCATATTCTTGGGCAAATAGGGCGAAATCAGACACTTCTTTATCTACCACAACATTAAAGGTGGGGATGTTGGCATAGAGGTCATCCTCATCAAAATTGAATCCGTAAGTTTTAGGATTGGTCATAATCTCCTTCAGAGCCACAATTCTGAACATATAACGTCCTGTTTCTTCTCCCAACAACAAATCATAATAATCAGTTACACCTTGTTCTTTAAGACGTCTTGATATTCCTGCATTTCCGGCATTATAGGCTGCAGCAGCCAAAGTCCAAGATCCTAAATTCCTTTTAGACTGTAGAAGATATTTACAAGCTACTTCAGTAGATTTTTCCAGATGGTAACGTTCATCGACATTATCATTGACCTCTAAACCATTTTCCCTCGCGGTAGCTGGCATGATCTGCCAAATACCTCTTGCGCCTGCTGGAGAAACCGCATTGGTCAACCCGCTCTCTATGACCGCCAAATACTTAAAGTCGTCAGGAATACCATGCTTTTTCAAGATGGGCTCAATAACAGGAAAATACTTTTGGGCACGTTTGAACATCAAAAGCGCGTTTGATTGCCAATAAGTATTGACCAAAAGCTCCCTATCCATTCGCTCATAAACATCTGGAATTGACAATGGCAATGGTTCATCCGCAAAATTAAGGTCTTCAGGAATTTTTAAAGCATGGATATTATAACCATTGTCCATTTTTTGCTCAACTTTTATATCCTTATCTACAGGTGTCTGAACAGCAAATATGAACAATCCCGAAATACTGATAAGTCCCACAACCGCTAATAAATTCTTAATAATTTTCATTTTTCAAGTTTTTTATAAATGTAAAAAATAATTCAACAATATTCACTTAGAGCCTGTTATTAATTCAGGAAGATGTTTATTAAACCACTTGTATTTTGTAACAATCATAATATGCGTTCCTCCTTTCACAACAATACAATCTCCTTCACATGAATGGGTAAAAATAGCATCTTTGTCTCCATGTATATAAATGGCATCCTTATTCGATTTTTCTTGGTCCCATAGCAACATTTCTTTAATGGCCCAATCCAAATACCGCTTATCATTTACAGCCAGATAAGTTTTGTAAAGATCAATACGCTTAGAAATAGTCTCGTTGAAGGCATACTTTTTCAGAACGTCCAAATTTGACAGCAATTGCGTTGGGACATATTTATAGGCTTTAATGAACTTTGCAAGCTTCATTCGTTTAGGAAGTTCATGTCGTGATTTGACACTGCTTACCACAATCAATTTCCTTACGGTCATATATTTGCTCATTTCCTGTACCAAAATCCCACCAAAGGAGACTCCCAAAAGAACTGGGTTTTCATGATCAATCTTTTGAATCATACGTTTGGCATAACTTTCCAAACTTTCGTTTTCTTCAGGAATCATCCATTCCAACCAATAAATTTTAAACTGGTCTTCAGGTAATTTGATTCGTTCAAATATAGTTGGTTTCGCCGCCATTCCTGGCATAAGATAAACAGGTATAATGTTTTTCTCCATTTGAAATTATAAATCTTTGTACAAACTCCTTTAACCAAGTGTTGACGAAAAATACTCGTTCAAAGCTGCTGTAAACATTTACATCTTAAGTATTTAACATTCAAGAAATCGATTGCTAAGGTTATTTTTCGTAAATTTGCGTTGCAAAGCTATATAAAAATGTAGTGACCACCCCTTCCAGCCCAATGAAATAAAATTAAATATATAATTATGATTGATGCAGCAGAATTAGTTGACAATGACTTCTTACGTCAATTTGAGCTTAAAATTGAAGATGATTTGGCAAAAATCGAATACTCTCTTCAAGACCGTAAAATTTTTCTGACCAAAATATGTATTCCTGAGAGTATTTCCTCAGAGAAATTTGAAACAGAATTTTTAACCTTGGTATTTGAAAGTATTTCTGAACGAAATATTAGCGTTGTACCAACGAGTCCAGAAATCGCTAAATTTGTGAGGAGGAACAGGAAATACCAAAAGATGCTTCCAGTAGGCATCAGAATCTAAAATTAAAAATCCGAAGTTTAACCTTCGGTTTTTTTTTACCCTTTCTTTGTATACACCAACGTCAGATCTTTATTTTCAATCACTTCTGTCAATGCTTCGTTGTAGATCTTAATAGCATCCTTGTAAATAACGGTCAGTTGCTTGTTGGCTACAACTCCCACTATACTATTAAATTCAACATTCCCATTACTGTCGTACGAATAATCAGTGGCATAGCCAATTCGTCCTTCAGCACAAATTTCTTCAACTAAATAAACATCAGAGGTGCCATCTTTCAAGCGGATAATAATTTGGGGACTGAACGTATCTTCAGAGATTACGATGCCGTCCTTGTCAAAACTTAATATCTCATTGACATTGCAAGAGGTTTGATCCAAGAGATTTGTAGTGAAGTGCTTACTATCCTTTAACTGAATAGGGATACCGACGGTCCAAGTGGTCAATTCCCACCCGCCAATTAATGGGTTTTTTACAACCTGTTTTGAACTGCTCAATAATATAAAAAAGGTGAAAGTAAAAAAAAGTAGGCGTATTGAAGTTTTCATTTCAAGTTATTAGATTAGGGATCAACTTCGAAATTATCGATAAACGTTGATTATCTAAAAAAAAAAGGATAAATAACCTAAAAGACGGATAAAAAACACTTTAACCCGTTGATTTAGACAATTTAGTGAGCAAGAACTGGGATAAATTCAAACCTTACAATGCCATCGGAATCAATCTTAGTGAGTTCAACTTGATGAAGGGTGTTTACAAGTTCTGGGTTCCATGGGGTTTTCACCTTGACATAGTTTTCCGTAAATCCATGGATATATCCTTCTTTGTTTTCGCCTTCAAACAGAACGGTTCTTGTGCATCCCAATTGGCTTTCGTAAAATGCACGACGTTTTTTAACCGATAATCCCCTTAGCATTTTACTCCGTTTCATTCTCACATTTTTGGAAACTACGCCATCCATTACGGCCGCTTCAGTATTATCACGTTCAGAATACGTAAACACGTGCAAATAAGAAATATCTAAGCCATTTAGAAAGTTATAGGTTTCTAAAAAGTGGCCATCCGTCTCTCCAGGAAAACCAACGATTACGTCAACACCTATACAAGCATCTGGCATGACTTCTCTAATTTTTGAAACGCGATCTATATAAAGCTCTTTCATATAACGACGTTTCATTTTTTTAAGAATGTCGTTACTGCCACTTTGTAAAGGAATATGGAAATGTGGCACAAAGGCTCTCGATTTAGCTACCAAATCAATGGTTTCATTCTTGAGCAAGTTTGGTTCAATAGATGAAATTCTTAAGCGTTCAATACCTTCCACCTTATCTAATTCAGTAACCAAATCCAGGAAGGTATGCTCATGTTTTTTATTGCCAAATTCCCCTTTCCCATAATCGCCAATATTCACTCCAGTCAATACAATTTCCTTGATATTTTGACTGGCAATCTCTTTAGCGTTCTCAATAACACTTTCCATAGTATCACTTCGCGAGATACCTCGAGCCAAAGGAATAGTGCAATAAGTACATTTATAGTCACAGCCATCTTGGACCTTTAAAAAAGCGCGTGTTCTATCGCCTATGGAATAACTTCCCACGTAAAAATCGGCCTCCTCAATTTCACACGAATGCACCTCTCCCATATCATTTTTTGAAAGGTCATTTAAATAATCAGTAATCTTGAATTTCTCTGTCGCTCCAAGGACTAAATCCACACCATTGACATCTGCCAACTCATGAGGTTTTAGCTGGGCATAACATCCCACCGCTGCCACAAAGGCCTTTGGATTGACTTTCTGCGCTTGCTTTACGATAGATTTGAAACGTTTATCGGCATTTTCTGTAACAGAACATGTATTGATCACATAAATATCAGCCACTTCATTAAATTCTACCCGATCAAAGCCCTCATTTACAAAAGTTCTTGCAATCGTCGAGGTTTCTGAAAAATTCAGTTTGCACCCTAAAGTATAAAACGCTACTTTTTTTCTCATAATTCAGTTTTCATTTTCTAAAAATAGACGCTTCTTCCATTGAAAAATCTCTACTTTCAAAAGTAAAATACAAATTTAACCTGTTTTTGGATTTTGAAGCGCAAAGTTACGCAATTGTTTGAAAGTAATTTACATATCACGGAATTAGTAAAGAGAATTGTAAAAGCAGATATCAGTACTTTGGATAAAGTAATGGCGATGTCCGTACTGGATATCTCTTATCAAATAGAGTAATGGCGATTAAAAGAGCATATGGCCATTTATTCTCATCCAATAAAACAAAACAGGAAACTATCTAAAGCTATCATAATCTGGAATGAGCTACACTGTCCCAAGAGTACAAGGCCTCAAATGATAAATATTCTTTTCACTTCAACTTAGAGCGTCGAGAATAGAACCCAAAGATCCTGCTAAAAAGTGGGATTAGTTAAACTGTCAATTTTCAATCCATGGCTCCCCCATATTTAAAAATTGAGTTTTATTAATTTAATCCCTTCTGAATTTCCTAGTAATCTCAAAGATATGGTTCATAATATCTTTGTCAAGCTCGCAGAACTCTATTTCACGTCTGGACATTACCTTTTTGGCCACATCAAAGGCCTTATTTGTTTGGTAGGTCGTAAATCCAGCTGCGCCTCCCCAACTAAAACTTGGTATAAAATTGCGCGGGTACCCACTTCCAAAGATGTTTGCACTAACGCCAATTACTGTTCCTGTATTGAACATGGTGTTAATGCCACATTTACTATGATCACCCATCATAAGGCCACAAAATTGTAGTCCGGTTCTTCCAAAGCTTTCAGTAGTATAATCCCATATTTTCACCTCAGCATAATTGTTTTTAAGGTTGGAATTATTGGTATCAGCTCCCAAATTGCACCATTCGCCTATTACCGAATTTCCCAAAAAACCTTCGTGTCCCTTATTGGCATGAGAAAACAAAACCGAATTATTGACTTCGCCTCCTATCTTAGAATAAGGTCCTACTGTAGTGGGTCCATAAACCTTTGCTCCCATTTTGACAATAGAATGTTCACAAAGCGCAAATGGTCCTCTAATCATGGCGCCTTCCATGATCTCGGCATCTTTGCCAATATAAATTGGCCCCTTAGCAGCATTAAGGGTGGCAAATTCCATTACAGCACCTTCCTCGATAAAAATGTTATGTGGGGCTATAATATTATTGGTGGCAGAGATAGGTTGTGAATCCCTTCCGTTGGTAATCAATTCAAAATCCTCCTGAATGGCCTCACCATTTTTGGCAAAAATATCCCAAACATGCTCTAACTTAATGGCTTGGCCATCATATTCAATGGCATCAAACGTATTAAAATCAATATCCTCCTGAGCATCCTTCGTGAAGAATGCGATCACATCTTCATCCTGAAAAATGGCTTGATTCTCTTTAAGGTTCTCCACCAATTGCACCAACTCATTATTGGGCAGATAGGAAGCGTTGATCATGATGTTTTCTTCCATTTCCACCATTGGATATTTTTCCGAAAGATAATCTTCAGTTATAGTGGTAGTGGTATAGCCTAAATGCATTTCCCATTTTTCCCGTACGGTCAAAATACCTATTCTGAGATCAGCCACTGGGCGTGTATAGGTAAAAGGAAGTAGATTATCTCTATAAGGACCGTCAAAAAGGATGTAGTTCATTTATTAAAATAAAAGTTAATTAGCAATCAAATAGCAAATATTATAAACGGTAGATTCTCAACCTAAGAGAAGAAATGCCTCTCCCAAATATGGCAACTATTTCGATTTCGAAAATTTCAAGGCTCAAAAGTAGTGTATTTATAGAAAACAAAAAAGCCTCCAGAAAATATCTGAAGGCTTTTGCTATTTTGGACACTAAAATTACTTTTTGAATTTAGCGTATTTGCTTTTAAATTTATCAATACGACCAGCAGTATCTACCAACTTGGATTTACCAGTGTAGAACGGGTGAGATGTTCTTGAAATCTCCATCTTTACAAGTGGATACTCAACACCATCAACGTCAATAGTTTCATTTGTATCAGCTGTAGATTTAGTTAAAAACACGTCTTCATTCGACATGTCCTTAAATGCTACAAGTCTATAATTTTCTGGATGTATACCTTTTTTCATCTCTAAATACTTTATAATCGTTCAATTTTTGAAAGTGCAAATTTAAGTAATTTTTACAAATGCGCAATAGATTTAGTTTAAATTTTCACTTTTAACTTTGGATTGGATATTGCCTTTATATTTCCTTGGCAAAAGTAACTCTTTTAAATCGCAAGATTACACACTTAACCAAAAATAGTTTGTAACGTTTTTCTATATTTGCTTACTAACTAATATATAAACTAATTAAACCAATTATTATGGATATCATGGAAACACAAAAATTTCCTCCAGGGAAATTCGCCATTAACTACGGTGTGATCTTAGGGCTTGTTATGGTCCTTATCTCAGTCTTCACTTACGTAACAGGATTAGCTATAGAAGGTGCACAATGGCCTACGGCCATTTACTATCTTATCTTTCCTATTGTCATTTTTTATGCAATTTCGCAGTATAAAAAACGAAATGCCAATCTTTTAAGCTTGAGTGATGCTCTTAAAGTAGGTGTTTTGATTGGTGTGATAAGCGCCATTGTTTTCGTGATCTATTCTCTAATATTTAATTATATCATAGATCCTGATTTTATTAACCAAATGATGGATGTAGCCAAAGATAAAATGCTTGAAGACAATCCGGAAATGACCCAAGAAATGATTGATCAAGGAATGAAGTTTGTTGAAATGTTTGCCAATCCTTGGTTAATGGGAGCTTTTTGGGTGGCTATGAGTGGACTTTTCGCTCTTATTTATTCGCTTATTGGCGGTTTGGTAATGAAAAAAGAATAGTATCATTTACAAGTAAATTTGTACTTTTGACTCATTACAACTTGAAACATCTTAAATGAACATATCAGTAGTTATACCACTACTCAACGAAAAGGAATCGTTAACTGAATTATATGATTGGATTGCAAAAGTTATGCAGTCCAATCATTTTTCTTATGAAATTATCTTTATTGATGATGGCAGTACTGATGGTTCGTGGAAAGTCATAAAAAAATTATCCGAGAAAGATCCTAACGTAAAGGGTATTCGCTTTATACGGAATTTCGGAAAATCACAAGCACTTCATGCGGGATTTGAAAAGGCGCAAGGTGATGTGGTCATTACCATGGATGCTGATTTGCAGGATAGCCCAGACGAAATCCCAGAACTTTATGATATGATCGTCAAAGACCATTACGACCTGGTTTCAGGTTGGAAGAAAAAACGCTATGATTCTGTGGTTTCAAAAAATCTACCCTCCAAGCTGTTCAATTGGGCGGCACGGAGCACCTCAGGAGTCAAACTGAACGATTTTAACTGTGGACTCAAAGCATACAACCATAAAGTTGTAAAAAATATTGACGTACATGGCGAAATGCACCGTTACATTCCAGTGTTGGCCAAAAACGCTGGATTTTCAAATATCGGAGAAAAAGTCGTGCATCATCAAGCCCGAAAATACGGCACTACGAAATTCGGAATGAACCGATTTATTCATGGTTTTCTCGATTTATTGACTATTTGGTTTATCTCGCGTTTTGCGAGACGTCCCATGCATCTGTTTGGTGCCCTGGGTGCCATCATGTTGGTCATTGGATTAGGTTTTACACTTTATCTAGGCATTGACAAACTCTTTTTAAATACTACCGGCCGACTGATTACCGATCGCCCTCAATTCTATATTGCGCTATCCACGATGATTATTGGAACTCAATTTTTCATTGCTGGCTTTTTGGGTGAAATCATTTTACGCAACAAAGACGATAGAAAACGTTATCTTGTTCATGATGAATTGAATTTTTGACCCATTAAATTAATAGTCTTTAATCAATCAACATTTGCTTAATTGCCTATTTTTGTAATATTAACTTTAATCATACCGCCATGATCCACATTGAACCAAAAATTTTAGAACGCATCAACACTTGGCTAACACCAACTTTTGATAAAGAAACACAAGATAAAATCAAGGACAGTATTGCTTTTCACCCTAAGGAAATTCAAGAAGCATTTTATAAGGATTTAGAATTTGGAACGGGTGGCATGCGTGGCATAATGGGTGTAGGCACCAATCGTATCAATAAATATACTCTTGGACGAAACACACAGGGCCTGAGCAATTACTTGCATGAGCAGTTTCCAAATGAAACGCCTAAGGTGGTGATTGCTTATGATTGCCGACATAACAGTAAAACCTTGGCCAAGGTTGTGGCCGACGTGTTTTCAGCAAACGACATTCAAGTTTTTTTGTTTGAAGATCTGCGCACCACTCCTGAATTATCTTTTTCAGTAAGACATTTGGGCTGTCATTGTGGGATTGTTTTGACAGCTTCCCATAATCCTCCAGAATACAACGGTTTTAAAGTGTATTGGCAAGATGGTGGACAATTGGTACCCCCTCAAGATGCAGCCATAGTGGATGAAATCAACAGTTTGGAGTATTCCGAGATTAATTTTAAATCTAAGGACAAATTCATAAAAATCATTGGCAAGGAAGTAGATGACGCTTTTATAGACGCTTCGGTAAAAAACGGAAACTATACCACCCAAAAAGCCAAAGACGACATCACCGTTGTTTTTACCTCGCTTCATGGAACTTCTATTGTCACAATCCCTGAAACGCTCAAACGCGCAGGTTATAAAAATGTTCATATTGTCAAAGAACAAGCGGTTCCAGATGGCGACTTCCCAACGGTACAATCTCCAAACCCTGAAGAGCCTGAGGCTTTGAAAATGGCTTTGGAACTTGCAGAAAAAGTGAATGCGGATATTGTGATTGGGACAGACCCTGACTGTGATCGTTTAGGAGTTGCGGTGAGAGATTTAAACGGCAAATTAATCCTACTCAATGGCAATCAAGCCATGTTGGTAATGACCGATTTCTTGTTAAAACAATGGAAGAAACAAGGCAAACTCGATGGCAATGAGTTTGTAGGCTCTACCATAGTTTCCACGCCAATGGTGGAGGTCTTAACAAAATCCTACGGTGTTGAATACAAAGAAGTCTTGACTGGATTTAAATGGATTGCCAAAATGATCAAAGATTTTCCTGAGCTCGACTTTATTGGAGGTGGTGAGGAAAGTTTTGGATTTATGGTGGGCGATTTTGTACGAGATAAGGACGCAGTGACCTCTACCCTATTGGCCTGCGAGATAGAAGCTCAAGCAAAGGCCGATGGCAGCTCATTTTATGAAACCCTATTACAATTGTACGTCACCCATGGACTATATAAAGAACATCTGGTTTCAATTACCAAAAAAGGCAGAGAGGGCGCCCAAGAAATCAAGCAAATGATGATTGACGCCAGAGAGAACCCATTTATGGAAATCAACGGATCCAAAGTGATAAGAATTGAGGATTACCAAACTTCAAAAGCAAAAAACTTTATCACCAATAAAGAGGAAGCTATTGATATTCCAAAATCAAACGTCATTATATACTATACCGAAGATGGCAGCAAAATAGCCTTGAGACCAAGTGGAACTGAACCTAAAATTAAGTTTTATATGAGCGTTAATACGCCTTTGTCTTCTATTGAAGCCTACGCTTCTGTGGATAGCCAGTTGCAGAAAAAAATTGATGCCATTCTAAAAGACATGAAACTCAGCTAAATGGAGTATTTAAAGAAGTTTTATCGGTTTATTATTCCGTATAAAAAATATGCTTACCTCAACATTTTTTTCAACATCCTCTATGCGCTTTTTAGCACACTTTCATTTGTTGCTCTAATTCCTGTATTTAAGGTTATTTTTAGCGATCAACGGGAGACAGTAGTTAAACCTACATTTGAAGGGTTGGGGAGCATAAAAAGTTTTGTGGAAAATTACCTAAACTTTTTCATAGCCGATAAAATAGAGAGGTATGGCGATTTTAAAGTCCTCATGCTCATGGTTGGAGTCATCATCAGTATGTTTCTACTTAAAAATCTCTTTAATTATCTGGCCATGTATTATATCACTTTTTTGAGAAATGGCGTTTTAAAGGATATCCGGAATGTACTCTTCGATAAAATCGTCAGTCTGCCTCTTGCTTTCTATTCTGAAAAAACCAAAGGCGATACCATCTCTCGGGTCAGCGCAGATGTGGATGAGGTCAAAAATTCGTTTTTAGCCGTATTGGAAATGATTGTTAGAGAGCCTCTGACCATTTTATTTTCATTGATTGCGATGCTGATCTTGAGTGCTAAACTGACCTTATTTGTTTTTGTTTTTATTCCAATATCAGGATTCATCATTTCCAAAGTCGGAAAATCGCTCAAAAAAGGATCATTGAAAGTACAACAGGAACAAGGAACTTTCTTATCGATTCTTGAAGAAACCATGTCGGGACTTCGTATTATCAAAGCTTTCGACGTAGAACATGTGTTTGCCAAGAAGTTTGAAGACTCTAATGAACGCTACTATAAATATTCAAACGCACTATTGAACCGTCAAAACCTAGCGTCGCCCATCAGCGAGTTTTTAGGAATTATCGTCATTGGGATACTTTTGGTCTATGGTGGATTTTTGGTTTTTATAGACAATTCCATGGATCCGAGTTTCTTTATAGGTTATATTACACTTGCCTATAATATTTTAACCCCTGCAAAAGCCATCGCCAAGGCAAGTTATGGGGTCAAAAAAGGAAATGGTGCGGCCAATCGGATTCTGGAATTTCTGGAATCTGAGAACACCATTAAGGAAATTGAAAATCCAGTAATTAAAAATGAATTTGAATCCAATATTAGTATCGATAATATTTCTTTCAAATACGACGACCAATTAGTGCTTAAAAACTTCAATCTGAACGTTCCCAAAGGAAAAACCGTGGCGCTTGTTGGACAATCAGGAAGTGGAAAAAGCACTATCGCCAATTTGATCACCCGGTTTTATGATGTCACTGAAGGCTCCATTTCTATTGATGATATTGATATTAAAAACCTATCCCAGTCTTCCCTAAGAGGCATGCTTGGGGTCGTATCACAAGATTCCATTCTTTTCAATGACACCATTAGCAACAATATTAAAATTGGTAAGCAGGACGCAAGCGATAAAGAAGTCATTGATGCCTTAAAAATTGCCAACGCCTGGGAATTTGTAAAAGACCTACCCGGTGGAATTCACTCCAATATAGGTGATTCTGGAAATAAACTATCCGGAGGTCAAAAGCAACGCTTAAGTATTGCCCGAGCGGTCCTTAAAAATCCTCCGATCATGATTCTTGATGAAGCCACATCAGCTTTAGACACAGAAAGTGAGCGTCTGGTCCAATCTGCCCTAGAAAATATGATGCGAAATAGAACTTCCATTGTCATAGCCCATAGATTATCAACGATTCAGAATGCCGATGAAATTGTAGTCATGCAAAAGGGAGAAATTGTTGAGCAAGGCAAACATAATGATCTCATGGCAAAGGATGGCGTGTACAAAATGCTGGTAGAGATGCAGAGTTTCGAGTAAGACAATCAATTATTAAAACTAAAAGTCGGCTCGTAATGGAGCTTTTAAGTGGGTTTGATCTCCAATCTGTTTCAGCCTTCGTCAGATGGATATTGATGAATGAGCTTAACTAAATAAACCATTCTATGGTTTGGAAATGCTAGTTTTATAATGGTCGACTGAAAGTCTGCTTCGTGAAATAGTTGGAAAAGAATATGAGAAAAACATATATTCATTCGTGAATTCGTGGCCAATACATCTTTAGAAACTAAAGTAGCTGAAATGAATCCGATAGCTATCGGGACAACCATCTGTTTTAAATGCGGAGTTTTGCTCCTTTTCAAAACAGTGTTTTACTAATAAGAAAAGGATGCCACTACCAATGCGCATCCTTTTCATTTTACTGTCAGTGCTTGGGTCGACACTGACGATTAAGTAGGTTAGTTAATGTAAATTTATTGCTTTTAATATTACTAAACAAGAAAAAAATGCGATTCGTCGATAAATTTTACTTTTAATCGATATAAATTAATATAACCTATTGATTATCAGTAAAATTATTTTTAAAAAAAATTAAAATAATTATATTAAACTTTTCCTACCTTCAACAGTCCTATTAAAAAACATTTTTGTGCATAACGAAAAAGAGCTCATTTTAAGATTAACCTCCGAAGCAACCAAAGACTCTGCTTTTAAGGAGTTACTTCAGTTATATAAGGAGCGGCTCTATTGGCATATTCGGAAAATTGTCGTGAGCCACGATGATACGGATGACATCTTACAGAACACCTTTATCAAGGTATATAAAAACATCCATAGTTTTAAAGGCGAGAGTAAGTTATTCTCTTGGATATACCGCATTGCGACGAATGAGGCGTTTACGCATCTAAAACGAAATTCAAAATTAAGGAGTGTTGACAACGAGGAGTTACAGGATCAAACCATTGATAATCTTGAAGCCGATGTATATTTTGAAGGTAGTGAGATTCAATTGAAATTACAAAAGGCCATTGCAACACTACCCGAAAAACAAAAATTAGTTTTTAATATGCGCTATTTTGATGATTTAAAATACTCCGATATGTCAGAGATTTTGGAAACCAGTGAAGGGGCACTAAAGGCCTCCTATCACATTGCCGTCAAAAAAATAGAGGCCTATTTAACAAACGATTAAACCTTTTGCAAAATAAAAAGTCATAGTAATAGCATGAAGAAAAGTCAGTTACATAATATAAATGAGACAGGGTTTACAACCCCTGATTCTTATTTCGATACTTTTGATCAGCGTCTGCTTAAAAAGCTGGAGGTTCAAAAGGAGATGGCTTCTATATCAGATCCTGGTTACATCGTACCGGAAAATTACTTTGAAGATTTTGATGCTAGATTACAGGCACGTCTTAAAAATGAAGAAAAACCAAAAGTCATATCGCTTATATCATGGCGAAATACAGCCTACATTTCAGGTGTTGCTGCTATTTTGGTGTTGATGCTTACGGTATTTTTTAGACCTAATGATCCTTTATCTATCAATCAAGTTGAAACGGCTTCGATTGAAGATTATCTGAATAATGAAAACCTCAACATCGATGATATTGCATCACTTTTAAATGAAGACGATCTTAACTTCGACAACTTTGTGTCTAATACACTTACGGAAGAGTCCTTAGAAAACTACCTCCTTAACAATGCTTCTATTGAAGATTTAATATTTGGAAAATGAAAAAAATAACGTTTATATTTTTGGTGATTTTGACTTCTTGGTCAACATTCTCACAGAACTCAGATAAAAGAGAAAGAATAAAAGCGCTTAAAGTCGCGTTTATTACTGAGCGTTTGGCCTTGACCCAAACCGAAGCCCAAAAATTTTGGCCTATTTACAACGCCTATGAAACTGAAAAAGATAATCAACGAAGACTTGGTTATGAAAAGCGCAAACAGATTTCGGAAAACATCACTGAAGCAGAAGCCAGAGTTGCACTGAATGATCTCATAAAATTTGAAAGAAACAGAGAGAATTTGAGAATCGATTTTATTGAATCTCTATTGAAGCAAAATGTATTGCCTGCAAGAAAAATTCTTCAGTTGAGAACGGCTGAGGAGGAATTTAACCGAAAGATGCTCCAGGAGTACAGGAAACGTCATGGCGATCAACATGGAAAACAATAAACTCAGAGTTTTAAATTCAATTAAAAAATCTCGAATTCCAATCATTTAGACTTGGAATTTGGGATTTTTATTTATTGGGATTTCTTTTGTTTTATTGAAATTTCAAACGTGCTATTCTCCCCTTGCCCGCAGCATAGGCCACACTATCATTTAAAAATCGGAGGGTATAAAATCCTTCATCGCTTAAATGGGTCCAAGTGCTACCAGAATCCGAAGAATAGTCAATACCCTTAAAACCTATAGCTACAAGCTTCTTCCCATTAGCATTTGGAATATATTGCACGCAACTTCGATATCCCGGTTCTACCCCATCACCCACCAATTGCCAGGTTTTTCCACCATCTGATGTTCTCATCTTATTGGCCTTTGTTCCATCTGGTTTTGTATAGTCGCCACCAATGGCAAAACCATTAGTTTCATCATAAAAATCAACGGAATATGTGCCTGTCGTGTTTTCACCATTGATCATTGGCGTTTCAAAAATCTCCCAAGACTTGCCTTTATCACCAGAAAATAATATTCTACTCGTTTTCCCACCAGTAGCTACCCAAGTCTTGTTGCCTACGATAGCAATATTGGTATTGCTTGCTGCAAACGCAGCCTCACCTTCCATGCTTTTCGGCAAGACTTCACAAGGAAGTTTATTCCAAGTTTCGCCACCATCTCGGGTGATGATGATACTCATACATCCATCAATAGGGTCTCCTATGGCAATACCCTCTTCTGAATTCCAAAAGCTCAAGGCATCATAAAACACCTTTTCATGTTCCTCTTTATATACCACTTCCATTTCACCGTTCTCGCCTGTCTTAAATAATAATGCAGGATTCTCTACACTTAGCATGAAAAAATCATTGGATGTCCTTGCCACCGCTCTAAATTGCAGATTTAAAGTGTCATAATTTTGGGTTGCTGTTGCCCATTCTTCTGTTTGAGGGTTATACAATCCAAAAACGCCGTTGTTAGCGGCAAAAGCCAAACTTTTGTCCGAAGCAACATCAATCGCTCTGATACTTAAGGTACTGTCTTTAAAAATCTCTTCAATCTCAACTGAGGAGATCTCAGGCTTTATAGGTGTTTCTTTTTGTTTACATGATAAAATTGTTGTTAACAATAATAGACTGGTCAATATTCGCATGGCCTCATTTTTTGCCGAAAGATAATCGATTTAGAATCAAAAATATAAAATAGTCGCGCAGTCGTAGCATTTTAACGTAACTTTGCAGTCGCAATTTTTATAGAAAAGCTTGCAGTCGTTCAATCTAACGACAAACAATTAACAAAATTAAACAATGAGATTACACAGAAATATATCTTTTGCAGTTATAGATGGACTGATGTTGATATTTAATGAGGGCCAATATGCGGATAAGGTCATCCAGCAACTTTTAAAACGTGACAAACGTTGGGGTGCCCGGGATCGCGCCTTTGTTGCAGAAACCACTTATGACATTGTAAGATGGAAGCGTTTATATGCCGAAATAGCAGAAGTGAAGGAACCTTTTGATAGAGATAATATTTGGAGATTGTTTGCCGTTTGGGCAACCCTAAGAGGAATTAAACTTCCTGATTGGCCTTATTTTGAGAACACGCCTACCAGAAAAATAAAGGGACGGTTTGATGAACTTTCCAAAATCAGAAAGTTCAAGGAATCCATTCCCGATTGGTTGGACGAATTGGGCGAAAAAGAATTGGGCAACGACCTATGGACCAAGGAAGTCAGTGCTTTAAACGAACAGGCAGATGTCATTTTAAGAGTCAACACCCTAAAAACGACCAAAGAAGCGTTACAGGCCGTATTGTTTGATTTGGACATTGAAACCGATTTTATTCCAAACTATCCCGATGCCTTAAAATTAAAAGAACGCGCCAACGTGTTTCAAACGGAGGCTTTTAAAGATGGACATTTTGAAGTTCAGGATGCCTCATCACAATTGGTAGCAAAGTTTTTAAACGTAGAACCTGGAATGCGCGTGGTGGATGCCTGTGCAGGTGCCGGAGGAAAAGCATTGCACATTGCCGCTTTAATGGAAAATAAGGGTCAGGTAATTGCACTCGACATTTACAATAACAAACTCAACGAACTCAAAAGAAGAGCCAAACGTAACGGTGTATTTAATGTAGAAACAAGAGTTATCGATTCGACGAAAGTCATCAAGAAGCTTTATGACACAGCCGATCGTGTGCTGATAGACGCACCCTGTTCAGGTTTGGGCGTATTGAGAAGAAATCCGGATGCCAAATGGAAACTGCAACCTGAGTTCATTGATCAAATTAAGATAACCCAACAGGAGATCCTACAACAATATTCAAGAATGGTCAAATCGGGCGGGCAAATGGTCTATGCAACCTGTTCCATATTGCCTTCTGAAAACCAGGATCAGGTGAAAGCATTTTTAGCTTCAGAAGCCGGACAGGATTTTACGTTTGTAAAAGAAGAAAAACTATTGGCACACACCTCTGGCTTTGATGGTTTCTATATGGCGCTCTTACAAAAGAAATAAAAATAAAAAGAGTTAAGGGTCTTTGGCAAAATCATAACGCAAATTGCTATGACTCTGATATTTGATTTGAAGAATAGACCTGAGACTAATCGTGGGATTTTATTATTTCTATACGTAGTAAAAGTCTCTTAGATTTATATCTGATTATTAAATAATTTCCTTAAAAAAGATTAATTTTGCACTTTCAAAATACAAACTGTCTGCCCAAAAAGTCAGGCATAAACTAAGACATAATGATTCATTTCTTCGGAAACCAAAACAGCAAGGTATTTGCTGTTCAAGCCACAAAAGAATTAACAACAGAAACCATCGATAAATTGGTGTGGTTATTTGGCAACCAGCCTAAAATTGAACAAGCATCTCTCGATGCTTTTTTTGTTGGCCCCCGTGCTGCCATGATCACTCCCTGGAGTACGAATGCTGTTGAAATCACGCAGAACATGGGTATTTCCGACATCATCCGTATTGAAGAATTTCAGTCTGTAACCGAAGATTTCACAGACTTTGACCCAATGATCTCTGAAAAATATAAAGGGATTGACCAGAAGTCATTCACCATTCATATCCAACCGGAGCCTATCATCGATATCGATGATATTTCGGCGTACAACCAACAAGAAGGTTTGGCTTTGAATGATGAAGAAATCGACTATTTAGAAGGGATTTCAAAAAAGATCGGCAGAAAGCTGACCGACTCGGAAGTCTTCGGATTCTCACAAGTCAATAGCGAACATTGTCGCCATAAGATTTTCAATGGTACTTTTGTGATTGATGGCGA
>Ga0098067_1000184_pt1 | contig 25757 bp, 22 predicted proteins | sample 26_taG_FD_92578 | JGI IMG/M metagenome (GOLD analysis project Ga0098067, IMG submission 92578) | Marine viral communities from Cariaco Basin, Caribbean Sea - 26_WHOI_OMZ | ecosystem: Environmental > Aquatic > Marine > Oceanic | place: Caribbean Sea: Cariaco Basin | collected 2014-11-09
AAAAGCCCTTTTTGATAAAGGGCTTTTTTGTGGGCGTCATTTGACGAAGGCTTTAGGACGGAATAAGATTTGCTGCTATCATGGACGTTTATAATCTTAAACAGTGTAAATACCGCTAACACAGTTCTTTAAAATACAATTTATAATGGATAAGTTATGTCATTATTCCAGCCTTTACCCAGCTATAAAGTAACGAGCCGCGATAAAACTTTAGATTTATCACAGCCGCATATTATGGGGATCTTAAACGTCACACCTGATTCCTTTTCTGATGGCGGACGGTTTACTGCGATTGATAGCGCCATCATTCACGCTAAAGACATGATAGGCGCGGGTGCAACCATTATTGATATTGGCGGTGAGTCTACGCGGCCCAATGCCGCTGCTGTGTCTACCGAAGAAGAAGTGCAGCGTGTCGTGCCAGTCGTCAAAGCGATTCGCCAACAGCTAGGTAGTCTAAACAAGGATATTTGGTTATCTATTGATACCAGTAATCCTATCGTTATGCAGGCAGCGTTTGAAGCGGGCGCTGATATTTGGAATGATGTTCGCGCGCTGAAGCGTGAAGGCGCAGCAGAGATGGCAGCTAAGCTTGATATTCCTGTCATGCTGATGCACATGCGCGGTGAGCCTACGACGATGAACAATCTTGCTCAGTATGATGATGTGATTAAAGAAGTCAGTACCGAGCTAACAGCGCGTATCGCTGAAGTGACAAACGCGGGCATCAAGCGCGAAAAAATCATTATCGATCCAGGTTTTGGCTTTGCAAAAAACTATGAGCATCATTGTGCGTTATTAAGTCAGCTCGAACGTCTGCAAACGCTCGGATTGCCAATGATGTTTGGTATTTCACGTAAGCGTTTTTTAGCTGAAGTATTAAGCAAAAGCGGAGTCGAAGCGTTTGCCAATACTCAAGCGCTAGAGCGTGACGCGGTAGGAACGGCGGCGGGGATTTTTGCACTACAACAGGGCGCTAGTATTATCCGCACCCATAATGTCGCTATGATGCAGCAAGCGGTGACGCTATGGCAGCAACTATCGGCGTATAATCAAAGCTGATAGGCTAATAGCTTTTTATAAGCTGGCTGTTGCTAGATTGCCTTTTATAGACGAGGCTTTTATAAGCACGGCTGACTCCTGTTATTTATTAATCTTACTATTTATTTAACGTCTATTTAGTTAAATACCATTTAAACCTATGGGAATATTTTTATGACGATTAGCAATCAACCAGAGCCAAACAAGCAACCAGAACCCACCCTCGAGCAACGCCGCATTATTTATCAAGCACGCCGTGGCTTAAAAGAATTGGACTTTTATATTGATCCTTATATTAAAGAGTTATATTTAACTGCTGACCCGAGTGAACAGGCGACTTTCGCAGAAATGCTGACCCATGAAGACCCAGATTTATTGGATTATTTTACCAACCAAAGCCGTCCAGAAAATGCAGCGATATGGGATTTGGTTAATAAAATTAAAACATGGCGTCATAGTAAAAGTTAAACGTAACCATTAAGGTTTTTTCAAAGTACCAGCCTTTTAGATAGAGGCTTTGAATACATAAAATCCTGCTTGGATGCTAACGATGACATTGCTAAGCTCCTTACGTATCGACGCGCCAATCCAGCCTGCGAGCCGTATACGTTTGATGTTTTATCTGCTTTTGGTCAGTGCGCTGCTGATATTGGCAGCGCTTGCGTCATTGGCGTTGTGGCAGTATGTACTCATATTGATTGTAAGTGCCGCTGCCCTAAGCTATTTAGCGCTATCGCGACCGATTTTACTGCATCTAAGCCAGCCGCCCTTAAATAAGAGCATCTATCAACATTGGCAACTTCTGATGCGGAGCAGTCGCGGCGATAACTTGTGGCAAGCTGAGCTGGTCGCAGTCAGCAGCTATTCTTGGGTGATATGCTTTAAATTTATTGTCAAAGAACCTTATCAGCGCCCTTTAGCAGTCGCGGTATTTCGGGATCAAGTCAGCGCCGAGCAATGGCGCAAATTGTCTATTTTAGCCAATAGCGTTTCTGCTAAAATGGCGTAAATAAAGACCACGCGTTAAGAAAATAATACAAGTAGCGTCATCTATATGGTGCAATTCTTTATATATCTTTTCCTACCTCTCATTTCATCCTTTCAATCACTAACATGCCGCTACATGCCATAACAAAACGTCTATCTAGGCTAAGTAAGGGTTTTGCTATAGTAATCATAATCGTCAAAATCTTATTTGTTTTATTATTTAAGGATTTGCCATATCCGTGGCGAATAGATTTTTAGATGAGTAAAGAAGATCAGATATTTGACGATACATTATTTATAATAAAAGGACGATATCATGAGCTTATTAGGAAACTTAGTCAGCCAAGTGGCGCGCAGTGCGATGGACCCAGAGGATAGACAACGCAACCCGGTCAACCAACGTATTAATCCACGCCGCACCGGTGGTTTAGGCGATATATTGGGCAGTGTATTAGGTGGTGGCACCCAGCCAAGTGGCTACAATCCACAGCAGTATGAGCGCCGCAGTGATAATGGTTTTGGTTTAGATGACATCATCGGCGGGCTTACGGGCGCAAACCAGCGCGGCGGTATGAGTGCAGGCGCGGGTGGACTTGGCGATATTTTAGGTAGCGTCTTAAGTGGTCAAATGGGTGGCGGTCGAACCTCGCGCGCGGGATTTGGTGGTAAAGGTATGCTGATCGCTGCATTGATGCCGATGGTACTCAGTTGGATCAAACGCAATGGTGGTTTGAGTGGCGCTTTATCAAAAATCACTGGCATGGGTTACGAGAATCAAGCGCGTTCTTGGATGAGTAACCAAGAGGTCAATGATAATCTTGATCCTAATGAGATTACCCGTCTATTTGATGAAAGTGAGATTCAGCAGGTAGCGGCGCATACCGGCGCAAATGAGATGGAAGTTCGCCAAGGTCTGGCTGAGCTACTGCCTGAGGTTATGAACCAATTAACGCCAAATGGCAATTTGGAAAATGAACCTGAAGCCAATGAAGAGATTGACCAAATTATCAATCAGTTATCAAATCGATTAGGCACATTAAAGTAAAATAATTGTCCTTTATAAATCTTCCTTTCCGTCATTAAGAAAAGAGTGCATATACATGCGCTCTTTTTTTTGTTTTAGCTTAGCAAAAATACTTACATTCTAACGCGATAAGGGCGCAGAGTTTTCTATGTGAGTCGAGTGCTAAAAAGATAGATATGTTAAGAACCGTGACTAAAGTCGCTAAGAAGATTCAAAAAATTTATGATAACGGTATAATTTATTTAAGGCTACTTCATAGCTTTGCATGTTATTACCCAGTTTCTTTAAAAAGCTTTATATAAAGTCATGCGATATAAAGGTATAAGTATTTTACAAGGATATTACTCATGCCATTTAAGCCTATCCAAGCAGCAATTGCCATCTTAGTTGGTTTGATTATCTGGTTTGTGATTCCTGTACCAAATGGGGTAACACCAGAAGCATGGCATATGCTGGCCTTATTCATCGCCACCATTGTGGCCATCATCGGTAAAGTCTTGCCCATCGGGGCGATTGCCATTATCGCCGTTATGTTGGTGGCGCTGACTGGGGTGACTAATGACAGTCCAAAAGACGCCATCGCTGATGCCTTATCGAGCTATTCAAGCCCGCTGATTTGGCTCATCGGTATTGCGGTAATGATATCGCGAGGACTTATAAAAACGGGTTTGGGGCGGCGTATTGCTTATTACTTCATCTCGATATTTGGAAAAAAGACCATTGGCGTTGCTTATTCGTTAAGCGCAGCGGAGCTGATGATAGCGCCGATTACCCCTTCTAATACCGCTCGTGGTGGCGGTATTATTCACCCCATTATGCGGTCAATTGCGCAAAGCTTTCATTCAACGCCAGAAGAGGGCACGCAAAATAAAATTGGCCGTTATCTAGCGATGGTTAATTATCACGCTAATCCGATTACTTCTGGTATGTTTATTACCGCCACCGCGCCAAACCCACTGGTGGTAGATTTGGTCAATAAAGCCACAGGGAGTGAGATTCAGCTGTCATGGACGACGTGGGCAGTGGCCATGTTTATACCGGGGATGCTCTGTTTATTATTGATGCCGTTGGTTATTTATCTGATTTATCCGCCCGATGTCAAAGTCACCCCAGATGCCAAACAGTTTGCTAAAGACAATCTAAGCGAGATGGGGCAGGTGAGCACGCAGGAAAAAATCATGTTGGGCGTCTTCGCTTTAATGCTGATATTGTGGGCCAATATTCCAGCACTAATCTTTGGTGAACAATTAAGTGTCGATGCGACAACCACTGCTTTTATCGGTTTGACGGCGCTTATACTGACAGGCGTATTAACTTGGGATGACGTGCTTAAAGAAAAATCAGCATGGGATACCATTGTATGGTTTGGGGCACTGATTATGATGGCGTCTTACCTCAATAAATTAGGCTTGGTTGGCTGGTTCTCAAGCAACATCGAATCAATGATTGGCGTGATAGGCGTCGGCTGGATCGGCGCTGTGGTGATTTTGACGTTGGTTTATTTGTATATTCATTACTTTTTTGCCAGTACCACCGCCCATATTACCGCCTTGTTTGCTGCTTTTTATGCAGTAGGGTTAAGCCTAGGCGCGCCGCCGATGTTATATGCGCTTATTTTAGCAGCGGCAGGCAATATTATGATGACGCTGACCCATTATGCAACAGGTACGGCGCCGGTTATTTTTAACTCGGGCTATGTGACCCTAGGAGAGTGGTGGATTATCGGCGCCATCATGAGTGTGGTCAATCTTGTGGTATGGATAGGCGCAGGTTTGATTTGGTGGAAACTGCTTGGTTATTATTGATAAATAGACTGATAATATTATGAATCATCGATGATTTTGCTCAAATTGGTTAGAAGCGCTCATCTAAGGTATCTAACGTATAATTTAACGCCTCAAAGCAGATATCGGTATTGAAGCCACGATATTGCAAAAATCGTAGCTGGCGAGCCTTGTCTTTTTGCTCAGTTGGGATGTTATCGCCATATTTTTTGGTACGGGCGGTGACGGCAAGTTTTAGCCAATCGACGCCTTCGACCAAGTTATCGGTATCTTCCTCGATAAATTCACTAAACTCTTCAGATTCGACATTAGCCATGTCTATCAGCTCATCAATATTGCCGGGCATGGCTATCTTTTTATGATAGAACTCTTGCTTAATACGAGCGCGTCCGCGTCCTTTACGGATATTTTCTCGTATCAACATCAGCGTGGTACGATAATCGCTTTGATAGCCTTTTTCTGCAAACTCATCAAGTAGGGCATCAATTTTATCGGGGTCTTGTTCTTTGTCTAGCAGCTTTTGTTTGAGTTCAGCTTTACCGTATTCACGGCGCGATAGATAATAAAATGCCAACCAGCGCAAACGGCTTTCGGCTTTGATGGCGTCGATATCCGCTTGGCGTTGCTCAGGCGTACGCAAATAGGCTTTAAGCGCCGCAGGTAGGTTGTCTGTTTGATTATTAGCTTGATGGTTTAATTCACTATGATCTTTAGCAGTGTTACTGTCTGTATGGTCATTATCTTCGCTACTATGAACATCGTGTTTGACCTCGGCAAGTAGCTGTTTAATACTTTGCGCTTCTGGTGGCTGATAGGCAGGTACGTTATTAGGCTCAGGAATGAAATTTGCCGCTGGATGAAAGTTTTTTTTGCGCTTTTTGTTTTTAGAAGGTTTTTTATTATAAGAGGAAGATGAGACAAGCGAGTCTATATCCGCTATAGCATCGTCCTGTAAAGGTGTTGCTTCTTTTTTTGTATAAGTCGTATGTTTAGCCCTTTTCCTGGACTTTTCTTGATAGGGCTGCTGAGAATTTTTAGCAGACTCAGAGGATTTGGTAGACTTTTTGGATTTGGCAGGAGTAGCACTCGCTGAATCGGCTTCCGACTCAGCGAGTATTTCAGCTAAGGTTTTAATTTTCATAATCAATCATGATAGACAATCATATTCTACAAAAAATCTATTATTGCACAGGCTCAGGAGCAAAGTCTTGTTCAGGCTCTTCCTTGTCTGGAGCTTTATTAGGGTCGACTACGCCAAGTTTTTCAGCCCGAATTTTCGCTTCGATCTCTTCAGCAATTGCAGGGTTTTCTTTTAAAAACAGTACCGAATTGGCTTTACCTTGGCCGATTTTTTCATCGCCATAGCTATACCACGAGCCTGCTTTACCAACTGCGCCAATCTCAACGCCCAAATCAATCACTTCTGCTAGATGGTTGGTACCTTCACCGTAAGTGATTTCAAATTCAGCTTGACGGAATGGCGGCGCCATCTTATTTTTGATAACTTTGACGCGGGTTTGGTTACCGATGATATCATCGCCATTTTTTACCGCCCCGATACGGCGGATATCCATACGTACGGACGCATAGAATTTTAGTGCATTACCACCGGTTGTGGTTTCAGGGCTACCAAACATAACGCCGATTTTCATACGAATCTGGTTGATAAAGACCACCATACAGTTCGAGCGTTTGGCATTACCGGTGATTTTACGCAGCGCTTGGCTCATCAAACGTGCCTGCAGACCCATGTGCGAATCGCCCATTTCACCCTCGATTTCTGCTCGCGGGGTTAGCGCCGCGACGGAGTCGATGACAATCATATCAACTGCCCCTGAGCGCACTAACATATCGGTAATCTCAAGCGCTTGCTCGCCATTGTCTGGCTGTGACACGAGTAAATCGTCGGTATTTACCCCAAGTTTACGGGCGTAAACTGGGTCAAGAGCGTGCTCGGCATCGATAAAGGCACAAACGCCGCCTTGCTTTTGACATTCGGCAATCGCTTGCAAGGTCATGGTGGTTTTACCAGAGCTTTCAGGACCGTAAATCTCAACGATACGACCTTTTGGTAGACCGCCAATACCAAGCGCGATATCTAGACCCAATGAGCCGGTAGAGACCACATCGGCGTCAAGCGTGGCTGAGTCGTCACCAAGATGCATAATGGTGTTTTTACCAAATTGCTTTTCAATTTGACCTAATGCCGCTTTGAGGGCTTTGGCTTTATTTTCGTCCATGTAGGACTCCTTGTGAAAAATAATAAATATAAGATGGTCTGGTTATGTCAAACGTGGCATTTAAAACGATAGGTTTAAAGCGTTTGTTAAATAACGACTTGCTCAGTGAAATCACTCACGACTTTCATCATCAGTAAACGACACGTTTGGCAAGTTTGAGGTAGAGGGTTATAGTGGGTTTAAGACAGTGATATCGGCTATATCACCTTACTATACAGTAAAAACGAATCATGATAAAAGCAAAAAAAAGTTCATAGATGCGAATGCTCATTTGCCATAATAATGGCTGTAGGTTTATCTTTGCGATACTGGTCGCGCTATTCTGTGTTATATCGCTGTTGTTTAGATAAGGCTATTATAACAAAAGCCAAGCCCAATATTTAGCGTAGCAAGCGGCTAAACGACAGTGAATGTCGCCTATTATTCTACTGATATTATGACGAAGTAGTTATGCTTTGCCCTATATTTTGAACTTAATAACAGGGCGGTTTGTCAATAGTTTTGTAAGTTGTCCACAATAAAAAAAGTATTTTTATTTGTAGGTTGTGAAACATTGATAAGCTTTAAATTAATTTGAAAAAAATTAAAAATATATTATTTATCTTTTAAATATGTCGTAAGTAATTGATTTATAATGCTTTTAAAATTGTACAAAAAATGAACGATTTTACCTAACCCTTTAAGCTATCTAAGGAAATGCTTGTCAAGTAGCGACTTATACACAGGGTTATCCACAGCTTATGGGGAGAACTCAGCAAACCCTTATGTTACCGATGTTTGCGCAGACATAAAAACTTAGAGACAGGCGAAATATTGATGATTTCTATTTTTGCAACTTTAAATTTAATAAAGAAATTGTTCTGTTACGCCTATGTTTCACATAATGCCTGCGCCTACAGGGCGTTCAATAACAGCCTTGAATGGCTCAATATCTTAAAAACGACATGCAAAGCCTTATATGTCAAGGGCTATGCTAAAAGTAGCAAAATTCAGCTAAAAGCGGAAAAATGAATTGGCATAAAAAAACGGCTAAGTACGTTATTAGTATCTTAGCCGCTATCGTGCAGGAATGCTAGGTTTACGCTACCAAGCCTAATCCTTGATATAGATCAAATCCCAAACGCCGTGTCCGCGCTCTAAACCGCGGCGCTCAAACTTAGTCATTGGACGAAAGTCAGGACGGACGGTGAAATTACCTGCGCCTGCTTGATTGGTCAGTCCAGCAAAAGCATCTAAAACCTCAACCATCCAAAAGGCATAATGTTCCCAGTCGGTCGCCGTATGGAACCAGCCGCCTTGTTTTAAGCTGCGCGTAACAATTGTCATGCGCTCAGGACTGACAAAACGGCGTTTATAGTGGCGCTTTTTTTGCCACGGATCAGGGAAGTAAAGCTGAATGCGGTCGATATGATTTTCTGGTAGCTGCTTGAGCAATTGGATGGCATCACCGTTGATGATTTTAACGTTGGTTAACCCTTGCGTCCCTGCCATATAGGCGCATTTACCGATGCCTGGCTCATGGACTTCAACACCAACAAAATTGCGCGTCGGCTCTGCGGCGGCCATCTCGATAAACGAATCGCCTAGACCAAAACCAATCTCTAAAGTCAGCGGCGCATCACTGCCATTCGGGCTATCTGCAAATAACGCGCGTAAATCGTTAATGCCCTCAAGATTGCCATCACCGAAACTGTTATTGACCAAGTAATGCGCAAACTCTGGCGCAGTCAATGCCAGTTCGGCATTTTTATTCATGTGCGTCCGCCGTTTCATAAAGGTATTAACGATACGAATGTGCTTGTCCGTTGACTCTTCAGTCTGACTGCTGGCATCAGTATCCACATCCACGTTATCAGTATTAACGCTATCAGTGTTAATGTTAGAAGCGGTTTGCATTTCTGTGTTCATGGTATCAGCGGTATTGGGGTTTTGCGCATCAGTCGTATCGTTACCACTACTATTGATGTCATTGTGCTTAGGATGTTGACTCATAGGATTAACAAAGCTTAATTAAGTAGATAAAGTTGCCTCATTATAAGTGAAATCGTCACCACTGTGAACGCACAATACAGTTTTAGCGCACCCGCTATAACGCTTATAACTTTATAGGCTGTTTGTATATATAGGTTTCATATATATGGGTTTTCTACGCAGGGCTTTTGGCGTTATCATATAGCCAGCATGTTTTAAAAATAAGGGTTTAAAAATAACCACTTAATCAGAATCGTTGGATAAAAAAACGATATACAAATCCGCGCGTTAATATTTATGCTTAATAATCAGTAAGGCCTATCACCATGTTATTTATCGAGACGGATTCGCCGCCACCGTTTTATCAAGAACAGCTGAGCGCTGCTAAACGCGAACAACTGGATAAATGGTTTATCAGTCAGCGTAGCCAGTCGTATTATCTTAAACGCTTTAAGGAGTTTGATGAGCAAGGCTACCTGTCGCCTAAATGGCACTGGGCGGCGTTCTTTGTCACCTTTCCTTGGCTGTTGTATCGCAAGCGCTATATGGATGCGATTGTATATAGCGTCGCAGGTTGGTCATTTATTCAACTGAATGTGGCGCTGATATTGGTAGCGTTTGAGTTTGTGGCGATGCCTTTTATTGCCGATGCGTATCAGATGGGCATACGTATCGCTATCGCGGCGCTGATTTGGCTGTTTTGGTCGTTTATGGTGGCACGCTGGACAGATGCTTATTATTACCGTATGGCACGGCGCGAGATTGCAGATGCTATCAATGATTATCCGCGCGATGAAGCGGCGCAAAAAGCGCATTTAAAAAAGGAAGGCGGGGTCAGTTTATTTGGCTTAGGCTTAGGCTTTGGATTTTTTGCTTTTGCATTAATGGTAATCAAGCTACAGTTTTTGCCCATTGTCGCCAAGCCTAAAGAAAATGAAATATTATTTGATGCGTATGATACTGCTAAAACGGCACAAAATCGTGTGGCGCTTAGCTATCGGCAAACAGGACAGTGTCCGCTTAATCTGCCTTTAGATATGGGCACGCAGCAAGTCAATATCGCGGTTGATACCCAAGCTGCTGGCGTGACAAACACCGATTGCGCAGTTATCGCTACCATTCAAAACGTCAAATTTCCATTACGTTATTTAAATGAGCAGACGCTGGTTTTTTATCATCTGCCCGATAGTGATAATTGGCGCTGTACGACCTCGCTAAATAAAAGGCAAGCGCCTAAAGGCTGTAGCGAGGATTAATAAACGATAAAACTATAATAGCCGTTAGTTTTTAGAGTCAGCGGTCAGATCGTCTTTTTCATCGGCGGGTATGGATTGGTTTTTTAGCGCGTCATAAAAGTCCGTCAAATCCATTTTACGGGCTTTATCGATATCTTCATCAAATAAGCTCTCAAGCTCCGCTATGGCTGATTGTGCCGATTCAATCATACTGGCTTCGTCGTCATAGATCGCTTGCTGGCGTTCAATCAAATCATCATCATAATCGCGGAAAGTTTGGACGGTTTCGCGTGCTTTTTCTGCTGAGATACCAAGTAACTGTAGCGATTCGCGTGACATATCTAAAGACGATAAATAGGTCTCACGCCAAATATGACGGACGCCGACTTCACGCAAACGGTAATAATGCTGGCGGTCACGGGCGCGTGCTAAGACAATCATATCAGGATAGTTTTTACGCAAATATTGAGCGGTGGTAATAGAGCGCTCTACATCGTCGATGGCAAGGATAAAAACGCGTGCTTTTTTGATACCGGCGGCGCGTAGTATCTCGGGGTTTTTTGGATCGCCATAATAGACTTGGTTACCAAATTTACGCACGAAATCGACGCGATTTGCCGAGCGCTCAATCGCTGTAAATTCGATGTTGTGCATACGCAGCACCCGACCGATAATCTGCCCTACACGCCCAAAACCGGCAATAATCACCTGATGCTCATCGTCAGGAATGGTATCGTACTCGCGGCTGGGTTTTCTTTTGGCAAAGAGCGGCTCACCGATTTTTTCTAAGAGTAAAAATGCCAGTGGCGTCAGTGCCATAGAGATGGTGACGATAAGGTTTAAAGTGTTGGCAAGCTCAGGACGCAATACATTTTGCACGCTCGCCACACTGAATAATACAAAGGCAAATTCACCACCTTGAGCGAGGGTAACCCCCAAACGAATACTGGTCGGCCAGCGATTGCCCGATACTTTTGCAATCGCAGTAATCACCGCAAATTTAATCACCATCAACGCCATAGCGCAGCCGATGATAAAGATAGGCCTTGCTAAGATGAGTTTGACATCGGTGAGCATGCCGACCGACATAAAAAACAGCCCTAACAGCAAGCCTTTAAACGGCTCGATACTGGCTTCTAGCTCATGACGATATTCAGAATCCGCCAGCAATACGCCAGTCAAGAATGCACCTAATGCCATCGATAGGCCAATTTGTCCCATTAAAATAGACACGCCCATGACGATAAATAAAGCGACGGCGGTTAAAAGTTCTGAAGCACCGCTAGATGCCACAAATTTAAAGAAAGGTCGAATGATATAACGGCTGGCAAAGATAAGTCCGGCAAAAACGGCAAATACTTTACCAAAATAAATCAAATCGTAGCTTTGCTCGCGCACCCCTGATAAAAACGGAATGACGGCTAATAAAGGGATAACGGCGATATCTTGGAATAATAAAATGGTAAAGGCTTCACGGCCATGGGTACTAGAAAGCTGCTGTTTCTCTGTTAATATTTGCAGGACAAAAGCAGTGGATGACAGCGCCAAACCAAAGCCGACGATAAAAGCAGTATCGAGCGGCAAGGTAAAAAACTGGTGTAACAGCCACATCAATAGCGTGCCTGTCAGACCGACTTGTAATCCCCCGAGGACAAATATCGAACGCCGTAGCGCCCATAATCGTGAAGGCTGCAACTCAAGACCGATAATAAACAACAGCATGACCACGCCAAACTCGGAAAAGTGCAATAAGCTCTCGGCGTCGCCTGCAACGTCTAAACCACTGGGGCCCAATATTAAACCAGTAATCAGATATCCTAACACCGTCGCAATACCGAAACGCTTGCCAAGTGGTACAAACAGCAGCGCTGCCCCCAAGAAAATTGTAGCTTGTAACATCAAGTTTGGTGAGCCGGCGGCGGCAGCGAGCATCTGGAATCCTTAGCGGTAACGATAAAATAAGCAGTAAAACGGGGTAGATCAATAGTCAAAAATTTTGAACATCGTTTATTTTTTACGATAAATCTTCCATACGCCATTGTCTGCCAGCGGATTGCTATAAGCATCGTTACGGCGTTTCCGCGGGGTCTGACGACTGTCGACGATTTTAAAATCAGGTAGGGCATGAACGATAAGCCCCGTGCGGTAAAAGCGTACGCGCTCAGGCTCTAGCATCTCGCCCTTGGTATCGCGGCAAAATACATATGCGCGCAAATCAATAAATTCACGATGCGCCACCAAACGTGCCTCATCATCATTGTCAAATACGGCACTCATACGGGCGATTTCATCGGCACTATAATCGCCACATTTATCGGTCAGCGCTCCGACCGAGCCAAAACTTTTGGATTCTTTGGCGCGGGTCTTGGTCAGATGTAACCTTTGCACATGATAAATAAACTGCGGTATCTCAAGGCTGGCGGGCAAAGGCAAATAGTCGGGTGGCAGATTGGCCGCCGGATAAAATGCCATCGCGCGCTCAAGCAGACTGTGCCAACGCTGCTGATAAGCTTGGACTTCGGCTAAATTGCCTTCATAAATCGGCATATCACGAATTTGCCGCAAAATATCAGGCGGAAACTGCTCATCTCGAAAGCTGGCAATATCTTCTTGCAGCGTCGATAGCAATGCTTTGGCATGCTTTTTACCCTCGCTTGAGATAGGGTCATCAATGTAGCTTGGAGCAACGAAAGGAGCTGAGCGTCTTGACATGGCAGAAAATAATCCAGTAGTGGCAAATTGGGCGTTTCAGCTTTAAGTATACAGAATTTAGATAAAAAATATGGCGACGCGGCCAAATTTCCCATGATTTTTAACATCCTATTACAATGAAAAAAGTCGCCTGATATAAGCTTGTTTAAAATTAACTCTCTTTCTTAGGCGCTTTTTTTTATGGATAATGGCTCTAAATACTTCCTAAATCATCATAATCGGCGGAGCTTCTTAAGAATTTTTAGTAGAGTGATTTTAAAAATTACCGGTGCAGGATTGGCGCTAGTATTTGGATTTTGGTTGCTACTGGCGTCAAATATGGGACCGGCTTATCTGCCACAGTTTATGGACGGCGCGCTAGATTTTTGGATTCGCATGACGCTGTTGGGGCTGGGGCTAAGTATTTGGCTCATAACAGCAGTTTGGTTCATTTGGTTTGTGCTGCGTTATAGCCATTACTTGATAAAGTACTATTTGACAAAACGTCGCTTATAAATGAAACATAAATAGACGACGTTTTAATGGATAGTTGGTTTTAATGGATGGTTAGTTTTAATTGATTGTTATAAGAAGGGCACTGTTTTTGATATGTCGTATCTGGCTTATTAATGGCTAATGTTTAAAGTTTAGTGTCTTAGAAATCTTACCTAAAATCATGCCTAATGGTTGTGACCAATATGACTATTGCTATTAGTCGCCTGCTGGGAGATATCGCAGACTAAGGCGTCGCTATGGGTTTTGGTTTGCGGATGCGCTAAGCTTTCAACCTGTATCGTTGCGTGATGAATATCAAGCTCAAGAAGGCTCTGCTCTAAACTGGCAATCAAGATACTCGATTCATAAATACTCATTTCACCATCGACGACCACGTGACAAGATAGGGCGTTGAGACCGCTGGTGATACTCCAAACATGTAGGTCATGGACTTTTTGGACTTGTGGATGGGTAAGTAGTTTATCTTCGACCTCTACCAGTGAGATGCCTTCTGGCGTGCCTTCCATCAAGATATGTACCGAATCACGTACCACGCGATAACCACTAAATAAAATCAATATGGCCACAATGACCGACGCTGCCGCATCTGCCCAAACCCAGCCAAAGCTCATCATCAAAAGCGCGGCAACGATAGCGGCAACCGAACCCATTAAGTCACTTAATACGTGCAAATAAGCACTTTGCATATTTAAATTAACTGGTGCTTTAGCTTCAGTTTGTCCATCTTGCTGTGCATGGTTGTCGCCATGGTTATGATTATGTGCATGCCCATGCGTATCAGTGCCGCGACTGCCGCGATGCATCAGCCAAGCGACCACAATATTGACCAGCATACCAATGGTCGCAACGATAAGCATCCCTTGGGTCGCAATCTCAGGCGGCGAGTTAAAACGTTTAATCGCCTCATAAAAAATCATGATGGCAATAATAACCAGCGTTGCACCATTGACCGTCGCCACCAAAATCTCAAAGCGTTTATAGCCAAAGGTTTTTTGATGGGTGGCCGCTTTTTCACCAATTTTAAAGGCCATTAACGTCGCGCCAAGCGCTACCGCGTCACTGAGCATATGACCAGCATCAGACAGCAGCGCCAAACTACCCGTGAGCCAGCCGCCAATGGCTTCGACAAACATATAGCCTGTAATGATGATAAAGCTAAACAGCAAAGTGCGCTGATAACCCTTGGTATCGCGCGGTGCAACCGTCTCTTCTAGATGCTCATCGTGGTCATGATGGTGTTGATTATCCTTGGTATACCTGTCTTGAATATTACTATTATCTGCATGATTTTGAGCATGTTTATGGGTATCAATCGCCGCATTCTGATGAGAATGGTCATGTTGTTTAGATTTCGGGCGCTCTTGATTCATAACAATACTCGGGATAATAAAAGGTGAAATAGAGGATTTATAGTCAAAATATCCTAAAAACGCGACGGTATGGCTGATATCAATTTTTTGTAGCCTCTGTCTGCGCAGGCACAGCAAGCAAGAAAAATTGATATCAGCAGTGCGTGATGTATCGATATTACTTTTCACTCGCTATATAAAGCTTTGATTGCTTATAAAGTTGGGCTTGCGATGCATAACCAGACAGTTATAGAGAATTTAGCACATTTACTAAAGGCTTGCTGTATCTAGGCAGTAAACGATATAAGGCGAATTTTGGCTAGCGTTCTTTATTGACGCTAATGTATAGAATGACGATTAAAACTGGCGCGGTGTATTCTAAGATTGAACGTTTACCAGCCGACAGGGTCGATATCTAAGGTCAGTTTTAGATATTTGGCGCTTGGCAAAGCAAGTACAGGTTGCCACCAGTGATTGAGTACCCTATGTAATTGCTGTCGGTCTTTGCCTAATAGCAGTAATTGCGCGTGGTAGCGGCTGTTCTTTTTACTCATCGGCGCATCGATAGGGCCGAGAACAGCAAGATTATGAGCGTTTGGAAGAATACCAACGGCATCTTTTAGCGCTTGCGTGGTGGCAGCTAACGTTTTACCTTCGCAGCGTATTAGGGCAGCATAACTATGCGGCGGCAAGCCCATCATTTTACGCTCTTGCAATAGCTCACGTGCGAATGATAAGTAACCGTCTTTTACCAATTTTAATAACAGCGCATTATCAGGTTGCAGCGTTTGAATAAGCACGCGCCCCGATTTGTCCCCGCGACCAGCACGGCCTGCCACTTGAATCATGAGCTGGGCGGTATGCTCCGGCGAGCGAAAGTCGGCGGACAAAAAACCGCGATCGGCATTAGGCAAGCAGACAAGCGTGACGTTGGGAAAATGATGACCTTTGGCGACCATTTGCGTACCGACTAAGATGGCAGGCTTGCCTTCATTGATACGCTGATAAATATTCTCCCAGCTGTCTTTACGTCTGGTGGTATCGCGATCGATTTGGATAATAGGATACAGCGCTTTACTGGTTTGCGGATTGGCAAAAATTGCATGCAAATTTTCACTTAGCCTCGTCGTTCCGATACCTTTGGCGTCCAAATTTTGACTACCACAATCAGGGCAAACCGTCGGAATATAGGCCTGCCAGTCGCAGTGATGACACTTTAAATAAGAGCTGTTTGAATAGGAATTGGATTGCGATTGGCTATTATAATGCACGGTTAAATGCGCATCACAGCGCGGGCAATCGGCTTGCCAACCGCACGCTTCGCAGAGCAAAACTGGCGCATAGCCGCGGCGATTTAAAAATATCAATACTTGGTCGCCCGCTTCTAGCGTTTGCCGTATCGCGCCGATAAGCGCGTCGGTCAATCCGGTATCATAACGTGCACCGTCGTCTGTCGTCTGTTGATGGGTGCTTTGCTGGCGCGCGTCAATCAGCTGCATGGTTGCAGGTTTGGCGTTACCAGGGCGAGTTTGCAGTTGGTATTCGATAAGCTTGCCATCATCGACCAGTTTTAGATGTTCAAGCGAAGGCGTCGCAGTACCAAGTACGACGGGAATATTGGCTTGGAGTCCGCGATACAGCGCGACGTCAGCGGCATGATAGCGCAGCGTGTCTTGCTGTTTATAAGAACCATCATGCGCTTCATCGACGACAATTAAGCCCAAATTCGCAAACGGATACAGCACCGCCGAGCGTGTACCGATGATAATTTGCGCGTGACCAGTACGGCAATCTTGCCAACCTTGCAGGCGGTGGGTATTGTTCATACCCGAATGTAATAAGACTATATGAGCGGCAAAGCGACTGGCAAAGCGCGCGCGCGTCTGCGGCGTCAATCCAATCTCTGGCACTAGTATCAAAACTTGTTTGCCCGCTTCCAAGACCGCTTGCATCGCTTGCAAGTAGACTTCAGTCTTACCACTACCGGTAATGCCATTTAATAAAAACCCCGTATATTGCTTATTTTCATGCGCAGCAATAATGCCATCGACGGCAAGCCGTTGCTCCTCATTTAGGTCAAGCGGCATTTTTGCTAAAGTAACGGGCGCGGGCGCAGATTTCGCTTCAATATAGCGCTCGATAAGCCCTTTTTCTTCTAGCATCTTTAAGAAGGGTCGCTGCATACCTTCTAATAATAGGACGTCTTCACTAGCGCCGTGCTCACCGTGTAGCTTAAGCATCTCAAACTGCTGCTTTTGTTTTTTGGCATTGCTATGAAAGTCAGCATCAGTGACGTGCGGTAAAATCCGCCAATGGGTAGTGAGTAAATCCAGCGGCTTACCTTGGCGTACGAGGGTTGGCAACATCACCGCTAACACGTCACCGAGCGGATAGTGGTAATAACGCGCCAGCCAATGCGCGAGCTTTAGCATATTGCTGTCTAAAATGGGCTCAGCATCTAAGCATTTATTAATAGGTTTGAGCTTATTCGTCGGTACGTCGCTAGCCGCTTCCTCAATATGAGCAATGACAATACCGATTAAGGTTTGACGACCAAAAGGTACCTCAACACGGCTACCAATCGCTGGTAGCGCCATGGCAGCGCCATTTGCTAATGTCGGCGTGTTTGCCGGCAAGCGGTAGTCAAATACCCGATAAAGGGGCACGGGCAGGGCAACTTGTAGCAACATAACTGGGCTTCGCAGTCTTTTATCGAATGAATAGAGGATAGAAACAACAACGCAAATCTAAACAGGCACAGACAAATAAGCTTAGCATGAAGCTAAGCTTATTATCATTTACTATAAACCAGTAATGCTCAGGAATGCTCAATAATCGTCTTATTCAATATACATGATAGATTCGATTTCAACCACACCGCCTTTAGGTAGCGCCGCTACTTGTACGGCAGCGCGGGCAGGATATGGCTCGCTTAAGTTGGCGATAAATACGTCGTTTAGCGCGGCAAAGTCATTTAAATCGGTTAAAGAGACGTTGAATTTAACCACATCATTTAAACTGCCACCGGCTGCCTCACAGATGGCTTTGATGTTTGCAAATACTTGCTTAGCTTGTGCTTCAAAGCCTTCTTTTAGCTCCATGGTATCAGGGTCAAAGCCCAGTTGACCGGAAATATAAACAGTATTGCCTACTTTTACCGCTTGTGAATAGGTGCCAACGGCGGCTGGCGCTTTATCGGTTTGAATGGTTTGACGGGTCATATGATTTCCTTATGATGTTTTTGATGTTTTTTGGTTAAAAAATTGGCCAAAAAATTTCAGGCGATATTAAATGCTCAATATTGAATGGATTTAAAAGGGATAGATTTTAACATGTATTTTAACGGCTTTTATAATTGATAAAGCCTAATAATATTAGGGAAGCCAAGTAGCGAACGCAACTCGCGAATGCCTTGCGCTAAATGATTGCGACTACGCACGACGATATGAATAATGGTGTCGCTGCTACGCACGTCGACCTTTTCGACCCCGATATTTAACTGGCGCAGATGATAAATCACTTCACTGATTTGCTCGTCGCTTAGAGCAATAGATAGTTTTAAGTAAGCAGGGAAGCGGATTTTGCTGTTATGTTCCCCGGATGAGTCGCCTTGCTTAATGGCTTTATCATTGCGCCAGCGCAGTTGGATAACTTGATAAGGATTGTCTTTACGGATATCGTCTAACGAAAAGCACTTATGGCGATGCACAACCAGACCATGACGTGATAAATGGCCAACGATAGGGTCGCCATAAATCGGATGACAACAATTGGCAAAATCAAGCTCAACGCCTGAAGCGTTGACAATCAATTGTTGCGGTTGGGTCATATCATCAACGCTTTCTTGCGATTGCATATCACTGACTTCATCGCTAAACAAACGGGTGACCACCAGTTGCGGCAGCAGCGTGCCCGAGCTGATTTGCTCAAACAGCGCATTTTTTTCTGTTAGACCCCGCCATTCGGTCAGGTTTTTCCAATCGCTTTCGGTCAAATCATCGAGGCTTTTCTGATAGGTTTTTAGCGCGCGGTCTAAAGCCTCTCTGCCATGATGCTGTTTATCTGCAGGCGATAAGTCTTTAAACCAACGTAAAATCTCCACGCGGGCTTTATTGGTCACCACAAAGCCGAGCCATTCCGCTTTTGGTTCAGAATGACTGCTGACTTCAATCTCGACCAACTGCCCGTTTTTCAGCACCGTACCGAGTTTTGCATGTTTGTTGTCGACATTGGCACCGACCGCAACATTGCCAACCATAGGGCCGACGGCGTAAGCAAAGTCTAGGGCTGTGGCACCTTGTGGCAGCTCATAAGCGCGGCCTTGCGGACTGTAGCAGATGATTTTACTCGAGTGTAAATAATCCATCAGCTCATTAATAGTAGAAACGGCCGCGGAGAAATCAGGGCTATCGGCATCTAACGTGTCTTCGTCAACCAAGTCTTTCATATTACGCAGTGATGCTTGAATAACCGACTGGCTGACATCGGAGGCGTGTTCGGCACCAATAACGCCAAGCCTTGCCGCGTTTTGCATTTGCTTGGTTAAGATGGTGACTTTAACAAAATCATTGTCACGCTCATAAATAAGGGTGAGCGACTGATTGCCACCGGGCAGTGGACGACGAATGTTATCAGCGATATGACTGTCATCAATCTGGTATTTTTTAATGAGATAATAAGCAAGCTTGTCACAAGCTTCGATGTTATCAAGCACAATTTCAAACGCATAGTGGCGCAGTAGTGCATTGATTTCACCGCGATTACGGAAAAACTGCCGGAAGATAACGACGCGATTGTCTAAAACTTTGACCATGCCATTCAGATCAAGGTTGTTTAGCACAATGCTCAAGTAGCGATGAATGGCTTCTCTTTGAAAATTACGCCCAAGTCCATGTTGCAGCAGCTTATCAGACAGCTTGTTATACATATCAGAATCAAGATTACGATAACACAGCACTTCGATATAATCGGCAATGTCATTGAGACCCATCAAGCGCGCAAAGGGTACATAAAAATCCAAGGTTTCTTGCGCGGTGGTGCGCTGTTTTTCGGGACGTACCGCATCGAGCGTCGACATATTGTGCAAGCGGTCAGCCAGTTTAATAATCAAGACGCGCGGATCGGCAAGGGTGGCGGTCAAGATTTTATGAAAGGTGGCGGCTTTGTTTTCTTGCTTGTTATGGGTTGATGATTTTAATTTGGTCACGCCATCGACTAGTCTGGATACTATTTTACCGTAACGCTGCTCAATATCCTCAGCGGTAACCTCAGTATCTTCTACCGTATCATGAAGGATGGCCGCAATAATGGTATCGCGATCCAAGCGAAAGCCTGCCAATATTTCGGCGACGGCAATCGGATGCGTGATATAAGGCTCCCCTGATTTGCGCTTATCTTTGATATGCGCTATATCACCGAACTCACAGGCATCAATAATATCACTACGTTCAGCCGCAGTGAGATAACCTACTGAGCGCAGCAGGTTGTATTGAGCATCATCAACTAAAGGATGACTGAGTTTGGGCAAGGTTTGAGTCATAAGGTGGTAATCCTATTTTCCAATACCTATTTATCAGTTCAGGACGGTTCGTCGGCTACGGACTTTTAATGGGTTTAGGACTGTTGGGTAAATGATAGCTGGATGAATAAGCGGCGGTTATGCAAAAGAGTAAGCTATTAGGTCAAAGCATACTAACTTAAAACGCACAAAGCGAAAAGAGGGCAGACCACCCTCTAATTAATCGTAAATCGTTCTCAATGTCAACTCTTATGCGCGTAAGTCTGGCAGAAAATAAAAAATTCTACCTGAGTGGTATGATTTTCGCTATAAGTGGTCGCAATAATTGGCAAGCGTTTGGTGTTATCAGTCGTTTCATAACCAAAAAACCACAGCCGACGCTGTGGTTCTTATCTTTTCGCAATGTCAGCACAGAATAAAGTGGTCGTGCTTATTGCTAAAAGTTAGGTTTTACTAAAAACTGCTCTGTATTAAAAGCTATGATCGCCCGACAAAGCCAAATCTAATGAGCTTGTCGCAAAGTTATGCTCTGGCTGATTTAAAATATCACGGGTGATTTTGCCGGCAGCAATTTCACGTAATGCCAAGACCGTAGGCTTGTCGTTATCGACGTCAACCATCGGCTCAGCGATACCCTTGGCCAATTGACGGGCGCGCTTACTGGCGACCAAAATCAGCTCAAAGCGATTATCAACATTATCCAAACAATCTTCAATCGTCACTCGTGCCATAAATAGCTACCTCGGTTGTTTTTATCAGTCACGGCGCTTGTCCGTCACTCAATAAAAATAATATCAAAAATATAAAAGGGGGATAGTTGGACATTATAGCATTTTTTGCTTAGGCGCGTAGTTGCTTTTTATATCTGCTGTTAGTTATACGAAAATCGAGATTTTTTACTTTTAAGCTTTCTTTCCCCTAGGTTTTCTTTGCTTATTCGTCGACTTGGCTATTTAGCAAATTGGCAATAGTGCGATGATAGCGCTGCTGCTGGCGTTTAAGGGTTTGTCTGTCGGCGACGATAATGGCTTTTAGTTCGGTTAACGCCACTTCAAAATTGTCATTAATCACCACAAAATCAAAATGTACATATTGCGCCATCTCCGTGACCGCGCCCGCCAAGCGTTGCTCGATGACTTCCATGGTATCCTGCGCACGCGTCGATAAGCGCTGACGTAAGGTCGCTAAACTTGGCGGCAAGATAAAAATCATCGTCGCATCGGTAAATATCTTTTTCACTTGTAGCGCGCCTTGCCAATCAATCTCAAGGATAACATCGACGCCTGCCTCCAGCTGCGCGCGCACGCTTTGCTCTGAGGTGCCATAATAATTGCCAAACACTTCGGCATGCTCTAAAAACTTGCCTTCGCCGATAGCCGTGACAAATTTATCAACGTCGGTAAAATGGTAATGCTGACCATCAATCTCGCCGGGACGCGGCGCGCGCGTGGTGTGCGATACGCTAACGGTCAAGTCGTTGGTGGTGGCCAGTAGCTGTTTGACCAGTGAGGTTTTGCCCGTGCCTGAGGCGGCGGTAATAATAAATAATGAACCTGTCATACGGTTTTTCCTAATGGATGGTTTGCTAATGTAAGGTGCCACAATGGAATAGGTACTAGTAAAGTATGCGCTAATAAAAAGCTAAAAACGGCGCAAATAAGTGTTGAGCTGGTAAAAACAAAAAACGCCATCAAGTATGGCGCTATAGAGTTGTATTGATTTCTCATCGATACGTCATTATAAACTGCTTGGCGCGCTTTTATTTAATTCGCGCAAGCTTTTTAGCACTTAATCTTATTTATTGTCTGTTTTTGCATTAAAAGGCGCTGTGTCAATGAACGTTAATGCTCAGTTGATTTGAAACATGGCTATTTTCAAAGGCAATGAAAGCAAATTATGCTAAAGTAGAGCATGGATGTTATCCCAAGTTTTGAGGTTAAGCAGTTTGACGTTGAGCTGTAACCATAAATTATCTAATGATAGGCCCTCTTATGCAAATTTATCTTGCCAATCCACGTGGATTTTGTGCTGGTGTGGATCGCGCGATTGCGATAGTGAACGAAGCATTGACACGTTTTGAGCCACCCATTTATGTGCGTCATGAAGTCGTGCATAACAAATTTGTGGTCTCAGATTTGGCCAATCGCGGCGCGGTTTTTGTCGAAGAGCTGCACGAAGTGCCGGATGGTTCAATCGTGATTTTCTCGGCGCATGGTGTCTCAAAGGCGGTCGAAGATGAAGCAGAGCGCCGTGATTTGACCGTATTCGACGCCACTTGTCCGCTGGTCACTAAGGTACATATCGAGGTGGCTCGATTTGCCCAAGACGGTATGGATGCGGTATTAATTGGTCATGCAGGGCACCCTGAAGTTGAAGGCACTATGGGGCGCTTTAATCGTCGCCACGGCGGGCAAATTCATTTGGTCGAAAATGAAAGCGATGTTGAGGCTTTAAATGTGCAAAACGCTGAACATTTGGCCTTTGTAACCCAAACGACTCTTTCGATGGATGATACCGCGCGCGTTATCGATGCGCTGCGTGAAAAATTCCCCAGTATTCAAGGCCCACGCAAAGACGATATTTGCTATGCCACCCAAAACCGCCAAGATGCGGTCAAAGATTTAGCTGGTCGTTGTGAAGTGGTGTTGGTGGTTGGTTCGCCAAACTCGTCAAACTCTAATCGCTTGCGTGAGTTGGCTGAGCGTATGGATTGCCGTGCCTATCTGATTGATAACGCTACTGAGATGGATAGAAACTGGTTTGATGGCATTCAAAGTGTTGGCGTTACTGCTGGCGCGTCTGCACCTGAGATATTAATCCAAGAAGTGCTACAACAATTGCAAGATTGGGGCGGAGATTTACCAAGTGAGTTGTCAGGTATCGAAGAAAACGTGACCTTTAGCTTGCCAAAAGCACTACGAATCCCGGTTACGCAAGTAGGTAAATAGCATGAATAAGCAGAAAAAAGGCTTTGTGTTAGCAGAAGCGACGCTTGCTGAGATTAATAAACAGTTAAAAATTAATCTGTTTACCATCGTTGTGCTGATTGTCATGCTGGTGCTGAACACTGCGCAATTTATGAAAGAGTATAGTCTTTTATATGGCGCGCTTATCGCTGTCATGGCGTTTTTTCTATTTATAATGGCCAAAAGTCGCACCATGCTCATGATGAGAAAGCAACAGCTTACCAAGTAAATGCTAAAGGTAAATTAAATATAACCGTTATTATGAAAAGACCAACCTATTAAAGTGGTCGAGAATACAGCATTAATAAAGAAGATTAGATTAAGGATGTTCATGCCAGCTTATTATCAGTTTATCAAACGCGAACAGCTAGAAGGTGGCGTTAGCGTTGCCCATTATCAGCCAACCAAACATGCACAAGGCGCTTGGAATGAACACGAGCAGCATATGGCGCCAGCCACTGGCCTGCTGACCGCTGAGATTGAAGGTTATGCGCCGCAAGCAAACATGCGTATTGCTCGTATCAGTCTGGATATTTTAGGCTTGATACCGCTTGATGAGTTTACCGTTACCACGCGTTGTATCCGTCCGGGTAAAACGATTGAGCTAATCGAAGCGGTCATGAGCAGTCGTGGCCGTGATACCATTATCGCGCGTGCTTGGCGACTGCTGACCCAAGATACTAGCGAAATTGCCGGACTTGAAGATCAAAAAGCGCTGCATCAGCCTGAGGATTTGCCTGTTTGGGAGGGTATGAAAGGCTGGCCGGGCGGTTTTATCGAAAGCGTTCGCTTGGTTGCTGAGCCTGATCGCTGTGCTGGTCGTGGTATGGTATGGATTACCAATGATGTCGAGATGGTAGAAGGCGAAATGACTGACGATTTGGTACATCTAATGGGGATGGTCGATACCGCCAATGGCGTCGTGCCACGCTTGGGGCTCGGCTTATCAGAATTGCAATGGATGTTCCCCAATACGGATTTGCAAATCCATATGCATCGCGCGCCAAAAGGGCGCTGGCTTGGCATCGAAGCGGTGCAACAATACGGCGATGACGGTATTGGACTGACCAGTGCCGTGCTACATGATGTGCACGGGCCGTTTGGTCGCAGTGAGCAAATCCTGACTATCCGCCCTATGCCGCGTTAATTTTAGCTATTAAATAGCTATGTATTAGATAAGTATGGGTTAAACAACGAGCAACCAAACGTAACGCTATCAAAGCTGCGGTTTGTCCTGTTAAATAGTTATTGAGTTCATAACGTTAGGCTATAAAAATTTTGTTATCTAATTAAATAAAGCAAATCGAAAGTATATAGTTAATTGATTATACAAATAATTGAAAATCGGTTGTAATGGAATACCACAACGAGGCAAGTGATTCAAAACTGCTAGGATGGGTTTTGATAGTGAAGGTTACCTTTCACTTTATCCTTGCAACAACGATAACTAAAGGAATATGGCCATGAACGATATGAGTGATAAAAAATGCCCTTACGATATGACGCCGTTGACCATGAGTAATGGCGCGCCGGTGGTAGACAATGAAAATAGCAAAACCGCGGGCAAACGCGGTCCTCTACTCGCAGAGGACTTATGGCTTAACGAAAAGCTCGCTGATTTAAACCGCGAGGTTATTCCAGAGCGCCGTATGCACGCCAAAGGTTCGGGCGCGTTTGGTACTTTCACTGTCACTAATGACATTACTCAATATACGCGTGCTGATATTTTTAGCGAAGTGGGCAAGCAAACGGAGATGTTTGCGCGCTTTAGTACGGTGGCAGGTGAGCGCGGTGCGGCTGATGCTGAGCGTGATATTCGCGGTTTTGCCCTAAAATTCTATACCGAGCAAGGCATTTGGGATTTGGTCGGTAATAATACGCCAGTGTTCTTCGTTCGTGACCCGCGCAAATTTCCAGATTTAAATAAAGCGGTCAAGCGTGACCCACGTACCAATATGCGTTCGGCGACCAATAACTGGGACTTTTGGACATTATTGCCAGAGTCTTTGCACCAAGTCACCATTACCATGAGCGACCGCGGTATCCCAGCCTCTTATAGACATATGCATGGCTTTGGCTCGCATACTTATAGCTTTATCAATAGCGATAATGAGCGTTTTTGGGTCAAGTTTCATTTCCGTACTCAGCAAGGTATTGAAAACCTAACCGACGCCGAAGCTGCTGAAATTATCGCCTCGAATCGTGAAAGCCATCAAGAAGATTTGCTCAATGCCATCGACAATGGCGACTTTCCGAAGTGGAAAATGTACGTGCAAATCATGCCAGAAACCGATGCCGATAAAGTACCTTACCATCCGTTTGATTTGACCAAGGTATGGCCAAAAGGGGATTATCCGCTGATTGAAGTTGGCGAGATTGAGCTTAATAAAAACTCAGACAATTATTTCTTAGACGTCGAGCAAGCGGCTTTTGCG
>Ga0098067_1000188_pt1 | contig 25474 bp, 16 predicted proteins | sample 26_taG_FD_92578 | JGI IMG/M metagenome (GOLD analysis project Ga0098067, IMG submission 92578) | Marine viral communities from Cariaco Basin, Caribbean Sea - 26_WHOI_OMZ | ecosystem: Environmental > Aquatic > Marine > Oceanic | place: Caribbean Sea: Cariaco Basin | collected 2014-11-09
ATGTTGTTTGATGCGAGAACCCTGGAACCGCTTTACAAGCTGCACATGGGAGAAGCCGGAAGCTCCTTCACCTTTGAGGTAGCCCAAAAGAACGGAATTCCCTACAGCCTTATCAACCGGTCAAAAAAGAAGGTAGAACGGGGAAAAATTAGGTTTGATAAAAGTATTGCCGACCTTCAGAAGGAACGGTCAAAACTTTCGAAGACAACAACAGCTTTAAAGACCAAAGAACAGAAAACAGAATCTGAAAAGAAAAAGCTGGAAGAAACAAACGCCCGAATTCAGCAGAAACTGGAGAATTTTCAGGAGTTATACGACAGCAATCAGCGGTTAATTTATTTAGGTAACAAGATCAATGAACTGGGCGAAAAATATTTTCAGAATAAAAAGAAAAAAGAGCTTATTGCCGAATTTCTGAAGATCATAGAAATGGAAAATTCCAAGCGAAAAAAAGTTTCACCTAAAGAAAAAAAGGTGGAAAAAGCGAAGGAAAAGAAGGTGATGCAGGAAGCTGAAAAGAAAGTGGAAGAAATTAGAAAAAAGAAAAAAGAAAAGCAGGAAAAAGAGATTAAAGAAGAAGTTGCAAAGCCAAAACCGGTTTTAAAAGTAGGTGACAGAGTGCGTATGCAAGACGGTAAAGCCGTTGGAAGCATTGACAGTATTGAAAAAGAAAATGCTAAAGTGAACTATGGCATTTTCACTACTTCGGTTTCTGTAGACCAGTTGGAGCTTGTGCAACGAAAAAAATAGAAAAAGAAAAATTATGGTAAATTTCCCTGAAAACAAGAAGATCATCCTTTTTGATGGTGTTTGTAATCTTTGCAACAAAACGGTACAAACCATCATTAAGAATGATGTAAATGACGTATTTAGATTTGCACCCCTTCAAAGTGACGTGGGTCGTCAAATCATTAATGAAAAAGGAATAGATACAGAAAACCTGGATTCGGTGATCCTTATCGAACCCGGTGTGGCATACTATCACAAATCTACCGCAGCAATCGAGATCGCCCGACATTTAAAAGGATATTCCTGGCTAAAGTATTTTAAGTCTCTACCCGAAGGTCTTAGAGATGGCGTATATAGCCTTGTTGCCAATAACAGGTACAGCTGGTTTGGAAAGAAGGACACTTGTATGGTGCCCACTCCCGAGTTACAGGCTTTATTCCTGAAATAGACTTAAAAGATTCAAGGTTTAAAATTCAACATTTAAAGCTGAATAATGGACTTGGGCCAAAGAGTTGAGTACTATAATCTATTGCAGTATAAAATCCGGAAATGATCATTAGCCTGAAAAATATAACCATATTCAGGCAAAGTCAGAGGTCAAACTCAACACTGAGCACCGAATACTGACCACTTATTTAAGGTTGCTTAATAGGAATTTGAGCTTCTCATTGGTGTTCCTGTTCTCCTGAAAAGAATGAGGAAAGTGGGTGTTCTTTTGAGCAAGTTCTTTTTGCTGAAGCTTTTCGATAAGTTCGGCATCTTCAAGAGCCACCTTACCGGTAAGCAGTAGCCCCATGTCCTTTTTAGAAGCATAATAGTCGTAGACCTTTTTAAGTCCGGGCAGATATTGATAATCCTTGGTAAATCCGCCGCCGCGGTGTGCTCTTAGAGAAATCAACCAGGAAGTTTCGCGATCCAGCTTGTACTGGCTGTACAAGAGATCAAACGTATCACTAAAGCTGTAGCCTTTTATGAGGCTATCGGCAGCAAGTACCCGGTAAGCCAGTTCCTTTACTCTTTTTAGACTTAGGCTGTCGCTCATATATTCGCTAAAAATTCCGAGTCCGGCCTGAGTGGGATGATTATTGGCGAAGCCGTGTGAAAAGATCCTCAGGCTTTGGTCTAACCCGTTAAAGGTAGTGAGCATGTTCACCGAGATCTCGTGATTTGAAAGAACTTTCAGGTCATTGTCACTGAATTTCCTGTTCTTCTTGACCACAAGTTCACCCGAATTTAATGCCATGGCTGCCCCCGTGATGCTATTACTCTGTCTTATTCGGAATTTAAAAGGATATCTTTCCCCAAAAGCCTGAAAATAAGCCTGTGCCTGATCGGCATTATAACGGGGCACCATTTCTTCGGCGTCTTCCTCTTTGTGAAAATGAAGAATGAATTTGGCATTTTTGACATCCTTCTCTGTGGGGGTTCCAAATACCCGAAGCGAATTGTAAAAGAACTTTTTTTCTTTACCCACGGTAGCAACACACTGCACCAAACCAGAATATTCATAAACGGCATCGTGGTACAATTTATAAATATCTTCATCGGGGATGTTTTCCAGCCTCTGGCTGAATAATTGCCGTTGCAGCGTATAGGGATCAAACTTTAGTTTCCTGTATTTGAAAACCGGATCTTCTGAAAATTTGGAACCAAAAAAGAGCTTTTTTTCCTGCTCAATATTCAGCGGATTCAAATAATTGAGTACGTCTATCTCCCGAACAAGGCGGTCTAGATTCTGGTCAATTTGCAGAAGCGTTTTGTAGTAGCTGCGGGTTTTATCGGTCATTACTGAATAAATTCAGGTTAAAAATTAATCCCGCGCAAATACAAGAAATTCCTGTAAGCCTCGCAAGCTTTATGTGTGAAAAAATTGACGAACTACAGGATAAAAAATCCCTATTTTTCTTTGGAGATCTTTTCTTTTTTTGGAAGGTTATCATCCCACTTTCTTTCATGTGGTTCTCCCAGTTTATCTACAGATTTTGCTACCATCATAGAAACAGCAGCATCTCCTGTAACATTCACCATAGTACGGCACATATCTAAAGGCCTGTCTACAGCAAAAATGAGAGCAAGACCCGCTTCGGGGATCCCGGCCTGGGCAAGTACAATCACCAGCATCACCATTCCCGCACCCGGTACTGCCGCCGAACCAATAGACGCCAGGGTGGCGGTGGCAATAATTCCCAGTTGCGCACCAATAGAGAGATCCATACCAAAAGCCTGGGCAATGAAAACTGCTGCCACGGCCTGGTATAAGCTGGTACCATCCATATTTATTGTAGCTCCTATTGGCAGAACAAAACTGGTGACCTCTTCGTGCACGCCCAGGTGTTCTTCGGTCCTCTCCATAGTTACAGGGAGGGTCGCCGCACTTGAACTGGTAGAAAAAGCTAATAGCTGTGCGGGTGCAATTCCGTTTTCAAAGAAAGAAGGAGTACGCCCGGTAAAGATCCATACCAACATCATATAAACCCCAATCATTAGAGCAAGCCCTACAAGCACAGTAACGGCATACATGGCCAGTGCTGCAAAAAGATCAGAACTGGGTGACTCTACCACCAGAGCAGCCAGAAGAGCAAAAACTCCATACGGCGCAGCCAGCATGATAAGGTCAATTAATTTGAGAATTACTTCATTAAACCCGTCAAAAAAGGCTTTTACGGGCTTCGCTGTTTCTTCGGGTATTAAGATGAGACCAATTCCAAAAAAGATCGCAAAGAAGATAACCTGTAACATATTCCCATTGTCACTGGCTGCAGCAAATATATTCCCTGGAACAAGATCTTCGAGTGCCTGTAAAGGCCCCGCATCCTTTTGTCTTTGTGCATCGGCAATGCGCACGTTGGCATCACCTTCATAACTCGTAATGAGGTCGTTTCGGGTGTCTTCGGCAATTGCAGCACCCGGCTGAATCACGTTGACCATCACCAGACCAATTGTTACTGCGATCACCGTAGTTGCAACATAAATGAGAATTGTACGGGTTCCCATTTTCGACAACTTCGAGATATCTTTTAAATCGGAGATCCCTTTAATAAGTGACGCCAAAATAAGAGGCACTGCAATTAATTTTAAGGCATTGATAAAAATATTTCCGAAAGGTTTGATCCAGTCACTAATAAATTCGGCTCCCCAGGAAAAATTGGTCATTAGAAGGGCGAAAATCACCCCGGCGGCCATTCCCAGTAAGATCTGCCAGTGCAGCGCTAATTTTTTCATACTAAAGTATCTCTGAAATTATATTTTTGACGTTTTGTTCAACAAATAAAAATCGGCGAGAACCAGAGCCGCCATTGCTTCTACAATAGGAATTGCCCGCGGCACCACACATGGGTCATGCCTGCCCTTGCCCTGCATTTCTACCTCCTGCCCTTCAGCATTTATGGTCTTTTGCTTTTGCATAAGGGTGGCTACGGGTTTAAAGGCAACCCTAAAAGTTATATCCATACCGTTAGAAATACCTCCCTGGATTCCTCCGCTATAGTTGGTAATCGTAGAGCCATCGGTTCGAAAATGATCGTTGTGCTCACTGCCTTTCATAGACGCACCTGCAAAGCCACTTCCATATTCAAAGCCTTTAACGGCATTTATAGAAAGCATGGCTCCACCCAAAGCGGCATGAAGTTTATCAAAGACAGGTTCTCCAAGCCCAACAGGAACATTAGAAATCACGCACTCCACTACTCCCCCCACAGTATCTCCCTGCGACCTAATTTGCTTAATGAAAGTTTCCATTTCTTTGGCAGTTGCAGGATCGGGACATCGCACCGGATTCTTTTCTATTTCAGAAAGATCCAGCTCCTCAAATTTCTTCTGAAGCTTAATATCTCCTACCGCAGAAGTGTAGGCGGTGAAGGTAACGTCTTTCAGCAATTGTTTTGCGATCGCTCCGGCCGCTACCCTACAGGCAGTCTCACGGGCCGATGATCTACCTCCACCCCTGTAATCCCTGTTGCCGTATTTTTGATCGTAAGTATAATCGGCATGAGAAGGGCGGTACACATCTTTAATATGCGAATAGTCATTTGACTTTTGGTTGGCATTTTCGATGATAAAGCCAATAGGCGTGCCTGTTGTCTTCCCCTCAAAAATACCCGAAAGGAATTTTACCGTATCGGGTTCTTTGCGCTGGGTTACAATAGAAGATTGCCCGGGTCTACGCCTGGCCAACTCCTGTTGCACCTGTTCGGTGTCAATAGGGAGACCGGCGGGGCATCCGTCAATCACTCCGCCGATAGCCTGGCCATGTGATTCCCCAAAAGTGACAAGTTTAAATAGATTTCCAAAGGAATTTCCGGCCATTGAAGGTGATTTTGAGCAAATGTAATTTTTTAAGCCAAGATTTAAAAATGTTTATTTAAGAGCCGCAGCCATTATCACTACAGGATGAAGGGCCTTTTTACCGGTTCCGTCATAAATTTGATGGCGGCAACTGGTTCCGGGAGCAGCAATAACTGTCTCTGCGGAAGCTTTTCGCACTGCAGGGAACAGCGTTTGTTCGCCAATCTGCATACTTACCTCATAATGCTCTTTTTCATACCCAAACGAACCTGCCATACCACAACAACCTGAAGGGATCACGGTAACTTCAAAATTCTTCGGAAGGTTGAGCATCACAAAAGTATTCTCTACACCCGCCAAAGCTTTCTGGTGGCAATGGCCATGTAATTTGATCCGTTTCTTTTCCGAAGAAAAGGAATCGGCAGTAATATTTCCGGCGATAACTTCTTTCTTGAAAAACTCTTCGAGTAAAAAGGCATTTTTGGATATTTTCATGGCAGCCGCCTTATCATCGGCCAGCCTCAAATATTCATCCCTAAAGCTCAATATTGCTGAAGGTTCCAGGCCGAGCAACGGACGCTCTTCAGAAATGATATCCTTGAAAATTGAAACGTTTTTATTGGCTACTTCTTTAGCTTCCTTTAAAAAACCTTTAGAAATAAATCCACGTCCACTTTCAGGATGTTCAATAATTTTCACCTCATAATTGAGCCCTTCAAGCAGCTTTATTGCAGCCACACCAACTTCAGAATCTAGATAATTGGTAAATTCATCGTTGAAGAGATAAACAATTTTAATAGGCGTGGTAAGGTTTCTTTCATTCTTTTTATAATAAGAAGAAAGGGTTTGCCGGGAAAGAGCAGGCAAACGTCGTTGTGGCGCGATACCCATCGATTTCTTTATAAGACCCCCCGTAAGCGCATTTGAAAACATAAGGTTCGAAAAAGGGGAAAATCGCCAGGTCTTTTTGTTGAGGGCAGCGTTGAAAGCAAAAGCTTTTGAACGCAGCGAACTGCCGTTGGTACTGTTGTATTGATACTGAAACTCTGCCTTATAAGCGGCCATATCAACATTAGAAGGACATTCACTTTTACAGCCTTTACAGCTAATGCACAGGTCAAGTACTTCCTTTAACTCTTCATGATCAAACTTATTTTGTTTATCCGAATTTGTCAAAAATTCCCTCAAAGCATTGGCCCGGGCCCTGGTGGTATCTTTTTCATTGCGGGTGGCACGGTAACTGGGGCACATTACGCCACCTGCTTCGGCAGGCTTGCGGCAGTCGCCACTACCATTACAATTTTCGGCCCCTCTTAGAATCCCAAGAGAATCGGAGAAATCCATAATCGTTTCGATTTCGGGCTCTTTTCGGCCCGGCACGTACCTTAGGCTCTCATCCATTGGAGGAGCTTCAATAATTTTCCCCGGGTTAAAAATGTTATTTGGATCGAAGATGTTTTTTACCCTTTTTAAGAGGTTGTAATTCTCTTCTCCAATCATGAGCTGTATAAACTCGGCCCGCACCCTGCCATCACCGTGTTCCCCACTCATAGAACCCCCGTATTTTTTAACGAGGGCAGCCACTTCTTCAGTAATTTTTCTAAAGAGCACCACATCATCTTCCTTTTTGAGATTGAGTATGGGTCTCAAGTGCAGTTCCCCGGCACCAGCATGAGCATAGTATACTGCATCCTGCCCGTAATTAAGCATTAATTGGGAGAATTCCGAAATATATGCAGCGAGATCTTCTACCGCTACAGCTGTATCTTCTATACAAGCCACGGCTTTACGGTCGCCTACAATATTCCCGAGAAGCCCCAAACCTGCTTTCCTCAATTCCAGCGCAAGATCTATGGTTTCATTCCGAAGTACCGGAAGTGCATAGGCAAGTCCGGAATCTGTAAGGGTTTTTAGGAGTTCGGCAGTACGGTTTGTCAATTCTTCTTCTGAAGATGCTCTTATTTCGAGCATTAGGATGGCTGCCGGATCACCTTCTATGAAAAAACGATTTTCGCGGTATTTAAGACTGTTTCGGGTACAATCCAGGATCACCTTATCCATCATCTCACAGGTGAACAGGGAATGCTGCATTGCCGGAACAACAGCCTGCAGGCATTTTTCCAATGACTCAAAATGTGCAGCGATCATTACAGCATTTTCTGGTGGCAGTGCATCGAGCTGCAGAGTAATTTCGGTAGTAAAAGCCAAAGTACCTTCACTACCAGACAACAATTTACAAATGTTGATCTTATCTTCACTTCCTCCCAGAACTTCAGCCGGCAGAAGCTCATCTACTGCATAACCTGTGTTACGGCGGTGGATCTCTGGTTTTGGAAAGCCAGCTATAATTTGTTCACGCACAGCTTCAGGCTCAAGCTCTTCATAAAGTTTCCGGTAGATTTCGCCTTCCATGGAATCCAACTCCATTTTATTGCGGAATTCTTCCGAAGAAATTTCAGAAAAAACAGCCTCTGAACCATCGCTGAGCAGCACTTTCATTTCCACAACCTTTTCACGCGTGGTGCCATATTTGATCGAAGTGGTTCCGCTGGAATTATTGCCAACCATTCCGCCTATCATACAACGGTTTGAGGTAGAGGTATTTGGGCCAAAGAACAGTTTATGAGCCTGCAGGTACCTGTTAAGGTCATCTCGAATGACTCCCGGCTGAACTTTAACAGTTTTCTTATCTGTATCAAGTTCAAGAATGGAAGTGAAATATTTCGAGACATCAACTACAATACCTTCCCCTACACACTGCCCTGCAAGGGAAGTACCGGCTGTACGCGGAATGAGCGATGTATTATTTTCATTGGCAAAAGAAATAAGCTGCTTTATGTCTTCCAGATTTTTTGGATAGGCTACAGCAAGGGGAATTGTGCGATAAACAGAAGCATCTGTTGCAAAAATTCTTCGCCAAAGGGCGTCATAGAAGAGTTCGCCTTGCAGGTCTTGGTCAAGTTTTTGAAGCTTTTGATTCATAGGGGAGCAGTAACAGGTTATGGTAGACTGATTAACAGGCCTTTATTAACATTAACATTTTATTAGCGGAAGTGAGGGGTAATCGATATATCAGATAGTCTAATTTTGTAGGCACAAATTAAATGAAAAGATATGAAAAAAATCGTTTTACTAACCTTATGTATTTTTGGTTTTAGCCTTTCTTCACAAGCACAAAATATTGCAGATCATGCTCTAGGTCTACGTTTAGGAGACAATAATGGTATTGGAACTGAAATTTCGTACCAGCACGGGTTGTCAGAAAACAATCGTCTTGAACTGGATCTTGGTTGGAGCAACCGTGGAGAATACGATGCTTTTCGCCTTACGGGAATATATCAATGGCTTTGGAATATCGAAGGAGGTTTTAACTGGTATGCCGGTGTTGGAGCAGGTCTTGGTTCTGTTGATGTTAATGACCACGATCATGATGATGATGATGACGGTCTTTTTGTTACTGCAGCAGGAAACATTGGAATTGAATACGATTTTGACTTTCCACTCCTGTTATCTCTTGACTTTAGACCAGAAGTTGGTTTAGTCAATTATTATGGTGATGACCTTGGGTTCGATATAGCTCTGGGGATTAGATACCAGTTCTAGATAATACAATTATCATAAAAAAAAGGCTCCCGGAATTAATTTTTGGGAGCCTTTTTTTTATGGGATAATATCTAAAGCCTTTTGATAAAGGTTTTCATAGAGAGGAACAACCGAGTATACATCAAAAATAAATGCCTGTTTACGAGCATTTTCTTTGAACTTTTTAAGGGTCGCATCATCTTGAAGTATATGAATAGCATTGGCAGCCATCTCTGAGATCTCTCCCACATCACTTAAAAATCCCGAAAAGCCCTGCTTGTTAACTTCGGGTAGTCCTCCAGTATTAGTGGAGATCACCGGCACCCCATTTACCATAGCCTCAAGCGCGGCAAGCCCAAAGCTTTCTTTTTCTGAGGGCAGGAGAAAAAGATCGGAATAGCTCAATACCTGGTCAATTTCATGAGATTCTCCCAGGAATAACACCTTATCTTCCAGTGCTAAATCCTGCACCAGTTCTTCAGCCATTTCTCTTTCTGGTCCCTGCCCTACCATGATGAGCTTTGATTTCAGGTTTTTCTGAATTTCATAAAAGATCATAATCACATCCCTAATCCGCTTTACCTTTCTAAGATTACTTACGTGGGTAATGATCCTCTCATCACTTTGAGCCAGCATACTTCTTTGACAGTTGCTAATAGACTGGGTATACTTTGTGGTGTCTATAAAATTTGGCACTACATCAATCTCGCGCTTTACGTTAAAAAGACGCAGGGTATCTGCCTTAAGGCTTTGAGATACCGATGTAACGACATCGCTGCTATTAATGCTAAAAGTAACTGCCGGTTTATAGAAAGGGTGGTTGCCCACCAGTGTAATATCGGTTCCATGAAGGGTGGTGACCATTGGCAGGTAGATCCCTTCTTCCTCAAGCATTTTTTTTGCCATGTAACCTGCATAGGCATGAGGTATGGCATAATGTACGTGCAGCACCTCAATTTTATGCAATTTCACCATATCTACCAGCTTGCTACTTAAGGCAAGCTCGTAAGGCTGATAGTGAAACAGAGGGTATTCGGGTACATTAACTTCGTGAAAATGTATATTATGAGAAAGCTGTTCAAGCCTTACCGGCTGCTTATAAGTAATAAAATGTATCTCGTGCCCTCTGCGGGAGAGTGCCATCCCCAATTCGGTAGCTACCACACCACTTCCCCCAAAAGTAGGGTAACAAACAATGCCTATTTTCATGTATTAACGATCTATGGCTTCGTAAATAAGTTCCTGAATATTTGATCTTATGCTCTCCCTTGTCAACTTATTGTTCTGGACAGAGGGATGAATTCGATTTGCTAAAAATACGTAAACTATTTCTTCATCGGGGTCTGCCCAGGTAAAAGTTCCTGTAAAACCGCTATGCCCAAAGCTGGTCATTGAAACACAGCCACAGGTAGGGCCATAATTGCCTAACTGGGGCTTGTCAAAACCAACTCCCCGTCGCACATCGTCGTCACAGTAATAACAAGTATTGAACTTGTCTACAGTTTTTTGGTCAAAATAATTTATCCCTCCGTACTGGCCACCGTTAAGGTACATCTGCATGATCTTGGCAACATCGTTAGCATTAGAATACAGTCCTGCCTGCCCTCCAATTCCGCCCAAAAGTGCAGCACCTTCATCATGGACGTATCCCTGCAAGAGCTGATTTCTCCACGACCTGTCATTTTCGGTGGGAACAATTCGCTCTTTTGGAAGCTTTTGAAGAGGTAAATAGGTAGTGTTATGAGCTCCCAAAGACCTGTAAAAATGATCTTGAGTAAGATATTCCAGGGAGGTGCCATAAATATCTTCCATATAGAACTTCAGCAAATAAAAAGGAAGATCACTGTATTTATAAGCCTTTCGCCTCTCGAGTGGGCTATCTTTAATAGTTTTAAGCACCGAATCTCTAATGTCATTCCTCACATACATGTTTTCGGCTATTTGTATGCCGAAGCCCCTATCCTGTTCAGTACGAATAAATTTCACATCGGGCCTTTTTGTCTTTGGATCTATGGTCATTCGATGAAAAGGAATCCAGCTCTTGAGCCTGGCATAATGCGATAACATATCGAGAATGGTGATGTTTTGTTTATTGCTTCCGCGGAAGTACGGCAACATTTCACCCAGTGTGGTATTGAGATCAATCTCATCCTTGTCTACAAGTTCCATGAGAAGCGGAAGCGTAGCAAGTATCTTGGTAAGAGAAGCAAGATCGTAAACGTCTGAAGCTTTTACCGGGATTTCCTTATCGTATGTGTGATATCCTGCATTTCTTTCATAGATAACTTTTCCCTTTCTCGCCACAAGCACCTGTAGGCCGGGGGTCATTTTTTCATCTATCGCCTTTTCTATAAGTTCGTCAATCTTTCTTAGCTTATATGAATTCATTCCTACCTGCTCGGGAAGGCCGTAAGAAAGACGATTAAGAATACCCGTTTTATAGCCTGTGCCAACAGGGAAATTATTTCCGGCACTCACCGGCAGTTTCCCTTTAGCCTCTATAGCACCAAAGATCACCTGTGCTGCTTTTTGTTGAGCGAGTTCCGTATTTTGATAAGCCACCTGTATGGCTTCAAAATTACCCGTAGTTCGCAAATCAAGCAGAGCATACGGACTTGTAAAAATGTTAAGGATCACCCGGTTCTTTCTCGCAACTTCATACAACCAGGTCTGCTGCTTCTCGTTCATTTTAAATCCGCTCCAGGGTGAAGCCGAAGACTGATGATATCCAATAATCACCTGATTATACGACTCGAGCTTGTCTAGCAATTCATTCAGATTTTCTGCGGAAACCGAATCTACCTGTGCGTAGCGATTTAACTGCTCAAAAAAGGCATTTCCGGGGTCTTCTCCAAAATGAACATAGGCAATTTTACTGGTTTCCAGATCTTGTAACGGGATGAGAGACCGGTCATTTTTAATGACCGTCATGGCGTTCTCATAAAGCTTATGGGCAAGCACCTCGTTGCGAATACTGTTAAGCTCTTCAACAATATAAGTGGGGTCTACAGGTTCATAATGATCAAGGCCAACTTTGTATTTGGCAAAAAGGATCTTCCTTACCGAATGCTTCAGGCGCTCTTCGGTAATTAATCCTTTATTAAAGGCTTCTATGATCATTTCTGAAGCTTTAGGTACATCTTCAGAAAAAAGTAAAATATCGTTTCCTGCTAAAAAAGCCGCCAGTTCTATCTCACCGGGTTCATCAAAATCGGCAACTCCTTTCATATTGAGTGCATCAGTAATAATGAGTCCGTTAAAATCCAGTTCCTCTTTTAAAATTCCCGTGACTATTTTGTGCGATAAACTGGAAGGAAATTGAGCGCGTTCTTCCAGGCTGGGAACATTGAGGTGAGCAACCATAATACTTCCAAGTCCTTCAGAAATCAACTTTCTATAAGGAAACAGTTCCTCCCTGAATATCCTGTCGCGGGAAAAATCAACGGTGGGTAAAGTTTTATGGGAATCCCGTTGTGTATCTCCATGCCCAGGGAAATGTTTGGCGCTGCCAAGAACACCTTCCTTTTGCATACCTTTTATAAAAGCAATGGATTTGCTGGCAACATTATTTTTATTCTCCCCAAAAGACCTGTTGCCAATAATAGGATTTTTGGGGTTGGTATTAATATCCACTACCGGGGCAAAATTCATATGAACACCGAGTCTCTTAGTGTGTTTTGCAATACTCGCACCCACTTCGGTAATCAAACTTTCATCTCTTATTGCTCCCAAAGTCATATTCCACGGAAAAGCATAGGTAGAATCAAGACGCATTGCCAGGCCCCACTCGGCGTCCATACCTATAAGCAGCGGAATTTTGGAAAGCTCCTGAAGTTCATTGTGAACCTTTACCTGCCTTTTTGGACCTCCTTTTGAAAAGATGACCCCACCCACATGCTGCTGGGCCACCAGTTCTTTTGCTTTTTCTATTTTTGATGCAGGGTCTGAAGAAAAAACATCGATCATGAAAAGCTGTCCCACTTTTTCCTGTAGCGTCATAGCATCATAAATGCTATCTACCCATTGCCGCTGCTGCTCTACATCTTCAGCAATTAAAGGCCGACTTTGGGAATAGGAAATTTGGGCAATAAGGATAAAGGCCAAAAAGAGGCCTGAAAGTTTGGGCTTGCAAAAACTCATTAATTAAGAAAGCGCTTGTGCCAGCTCTCAGATGCAGGCACTTCCCAATCTGAAAGGTATTCGGCTTTGTTATTTACCAGGTTATTAAAAACAATTGTTTTTGGAGAAACAGCTTTGTCTTTTGCCATTTTTCTGAAATCGGTCAGGGTTTTATAAGCCACGAACTCTCCCTGCTTATAAGAGACATTCATCTTATCAAGAAGATCTACATTGTAATCTTTCTCCAGCTGCTGAATGAACCGTACAGAATCATCTATTGAACATCCGGTAGCCGTATTCATTTTTTGATCGAGCGCCAGGATAATGAATCGCCTGTAACGCATCTCAAAAGATGCTTGCAGGTTGGCACCATGGGCAGTCCACTGTTCTATAAATTGTTGAAGCTTTTCTTTAATTTCAGCTTGCTCTTCCTCTGTAAAAGAGCGATTTGCCTGATAGATCCAAACTCGGGAACTTTCAGGTAGGGTATCAAATGGGACAAACATTATCTGGAAATTTTTAGAGAAACAAAAATAAGAGATTTGGAGTCGGGAATCCAATTTGAGAAGGTTAAAATTCTCCTATTCCCAGGTATTTAAAGAAATCATTTCGCAACGAACTAACTCTAAGGTTGTGAGCTGATTTTAATCATAATTTCTCCACGTGTACTCACCTAATTTTGTAAGATGGAATTAAGGGAGAAAGAACTTTTTGCGGTAGCCAGAAACCTTGGGTTTTCTTCGGAAGCTTATCAGCTTCACGAGCTGGCAGCATGGCTTCGAGAAGAAATGCAAATACATGTGGAAGTTGGTGCCATTTGGGATGAACTTACCAACTGTGTTGAATCTTATGTCTTTACCATTACTGCACCTATAGAAATTTATTACACGCAACCGATTTATGCATCGGGAGGAAAAACATACGACGAAATGCTTTTTAGAGGGCTCACCGAGGCTGTTTCTATTTTGCACCAATACAATCTTCAAAGAGACGTCAAAGTACCTGACGACGAGGCGGTGATTGCTTATCTAAAAGGCTACGGCGACAAGAATAAGCAACTTCCAGCCCCTAAATACCGGACTAATCTTGAAAAATACGCTTATTTACAGGGCAAACAGGGTGATTATATTGAAGAAGGATTAACGGAAGATGACATTCTCGTTTTAGTGAAGAACTTGCGTCCGGAGGAAATACAGTTGCGACTGGAAAAAGATATATAAAAAAATAAGGTGCTAAAAATGTCATTTTTAGCACCTTATTTTTAAATTTCGTTCCCCTACAGGTCTTCGGCAGAGGCAATCATTTCAGCAATATCCATAACGGCGATATTATCCTCCCTATTCTTAGCCTTAACCCCATCGGTCATCATTGTGTTACAGAAAGGACATCCTGCAGCAATAACTTCGGGTTTTACATCTATGGCCTGCTCGGTACGGGCAACATTCACATCTTCCTTACCGGGTTCGGGCTCCTTGAACATTTGTGCACCGCCGGCACCACAGCACATGGCGTCGTTTTTACATCTTTTCATCTCTACCAGCTCAACCTCAAGCTTTCTCAACAAGTCTCTCGGGGCTTCGTAGATATCATTTCCACGCCCCAGGTAACACGGGTCGTGAAAAGTGATTCTTTTACCTTTAAATTTTCCGCCTTCAACCGTCAATCTGCCTTCTTCAAGCAAAGACTTTAAAAAGGTAGTATGGTGCATTACTTCATAATTACCGCCAAGGCCAGGGTATTCGTTTTTGATAATATTGAAGCAGTGCGGACAGGTGGTTACGATCTTCTTAATCTCATACCCGTTCAAAACTTCAATATTTCCGGCAGCCTGCATTTGGTAAAGGAATTCATTTCCGGCACGTTTAGCAGGGTCTCCAGTACAACTTTCTTCAGTTCCTAAAACAGCGAAATCTACATTTGCCCTGTTCAGAAGTCTTACAAAAGCTTTGGTGATTTTCTTAGCCCGGTCGTCAAAGCTTCCGGAGCAACCTACCCAAAAAAGGACTTCGGGTTGTTTTCCTTCGGCCATATACTCTGCCATGGTTGGCACTTTGATATTTTCTGCCATTATAATGTTTGTTACAGCCTCAAAAAGGCCATTTTATTACTTAATTTTCTGTTGCCCAGTTTAAACGGTCCATTTGGTTGTAAGGCCAGGGCGCTCCGTTATTCTCGATATTTCCAAGGGCATTATTCAAATCTGCAGGTCCGGCACTCTGTTCCATCATAAGATACCTTCTCATTTCAACAATGATAGAAAGTGGATCAATCCCTACGGGGCAGGCCTCTATACACATTTGGCACGTAGTACAGGCCCAGATCTCTTCCCTTTGAATATGGTCGTCAAGAAGCTGTTTCCCGTCATCTACAAATTTTCCATTCTTATTGATGTTCTCCCCTACTGCCTCCAAACGATCACGGGTATCCATCATAATCTTTCTTGGAGAAAGCAATTTCCCTGTATTATTGGCGGGACATTGATCTGTACACCGGCCGCATTCGGTACAGGTATAGGCGTTCAGCAATTGTACCCTGTTAAGGTCAAAAACATCTGATGCTCCAAATTTTTCGGGTTCTCCTGCTTCTTCCCCTTCCGGTTCGGCGGGTGCAGCAAAAGGATCGGCATCAGGATCCATCATAAGTTGCACTTCTTTAGTAACCGCATCTATATTGTCAAATTCAGCTTTCGGCTTAATTTTAGAATAGTAGACGTTTGGAAAAGCCAGTAAAATATGAAGGTGCTTAGAGTAGTATAAGTAATTAAGGAAGAAAAGAATACCAAGTATATGCAACCACCAGGCTGTTCTCTCGATCAAAACAAGGGTGGAATCACTAAAACCATCAAGGAGTGGCAGTAAAAAGCCACTAACGGGAAATGCCCCTGCAATCTCCCCGTTTGCCATAGCGTAATGAGGTGCCAGGTTTAACTGCAATTGATAATCAGCCGCATTCATGATCAGAAAGAGCGACATGAGCACCATCTCAAAATAGAGAATGTAGTTAGCGTCATTCTTTGGCCATTTGGTAAGCTCCCTAGCTTTGAACCTGTAGATATTCAGGACATTTCTTCTTATCCAGAAAATAATCACCCCTACCAGTACCAGCAAGGCAAGAATTTCAAAAGCTCCTATAAGAAACCTGTACGGCGTACCAGCGAAAGAAAAGATCCTGTGGGTTCCAAAGATCCCGTCAATGATAATTTCAAGGACTTCAATATTGATAATAATAAAACCTACGTACACGATCACGTGAACGATCCCCGAAACCGGCCTGCGCACCATTTTGTATTGTCCCAGGGCAATTTTGGCCATTTTCCCCCATCTTTTGGAAGGGTTATCTGTTCTGTCGATCTCCCGACCTACTTTGATATTCCGGATCATCCTCCGGATATTGCGAATAAAAATACCTATCCCAATTGCCAGAGCAAGGATAAAGGCGACTTGTGCAAGGATCTGCATGGTTAGTTATTTTAATGAGTCTTCCGGCGGCGAATAAGGACCGGGCTTTTTACCAAAGATAGAAAAATGTACGTAACGTTTAGGATTCAATTTCACGTCTTGTATCAATTCATCCAATTGGTTGGTCGCTCTTTCAAGATTATTAAAGACAGCAGGATCATTAATTAATTTTCCGGCAGTACCTTCACCCGAATTCAATTTATGGGTAACAGTTTCGAAGTTGCTCACGGCTGATTCAATATCATCTGTTACTTTATTAAAGTCAAATGCCACAAGAGTATCAGAAAAATTACTCAGGTTTGTAGACATATGGTCTAAATTCGTGAAGGTGCGATTTAACTTGGGAGAGTTGGTATTTAAAATACCTTCTACACTCTGGGCCGAATTATTAAGCGAAGCAATAGTAACATTAAGGTTTGCGATACTATTCTTGAGATTTTCCCGGGTTGTGGGATTCATGACTTCATTAAAAGAATTCACTAAAGAATCTGTACTTACAATAACCTTTTCAATCTTTTCCTGAAGCGGCGTGAGCCTTTCGTTTACCAATTCCAGCAATCCTTCTTCTATCGCACTTTGCAATGTATCTCCAGATTGCGCCGTTTCACCTTCTTCGTATATTGGGATAATAGCCAGAGACTTGCCTCCAATGAGTCCTCCTCCATAAATTTCGGCTACACTGTTTTCAGAAAAAGGAAAAGAATTATCTACCAGAAAAGTAACTACAAGTTTACCTGAAGTATCCAGAAAACCAATATTGGTTACATTTCCTACTTTAAGCCCATTGATGGTTACAGGAGATGAGGGCGAAAGACCCTCCACGTCGTTGTAGACAGCATAAAAAGTTCTGCTGGAATCAAACCAGTTTTTGCCTTTTAAAAAACTATACCCAAAAATGAATAGAAGAATGGCTACAATAGCCAAAAGAGCGGTTTTTACCTCTTTAGTATATTTCACAAAGATTGTCCTATTTGATGAGAGACAAATATAAAATTTATATAGTAAAGAAGGTCTATTTCATTTTTGTTTTTAACGCCTCATTAACGCTGATCTTTTCATCTCCCCTAAAGGCAACTATATAACTGTCTGGATATCCCGTGCGTTTTGCCTTCGCATGCAGGTCCTGTACCTGCGAATAACTTGGCGTGCCTCCATAGTAGTATTTAAACAATTTACCTTCTTTGTTTCTCGAGATCTCCACCAAACCATTAAAGTTTTTGGGGCTGGGATCCAGCTTTTTACTGGTAGCTGCCAACTGCACACGAAACATTATACCATCATAAACATCTGAGGGCGCTTTATCGGGTTCCTGGGTAAGTTCTACGGGAGGGTTAGCTTCCAGATGGTCCAGCATTTCGAGATTCATGGAGCTCTTATAATCTTTTACCGCACGCACAATAGATTCGGCAATAGCTGTCTGGCCTGAAGCGCTATTTAAATAAGTACCCTCACTTTTATTACTCAGGAAACCTGCTTCAATAAGAACGCTTGGCATATATGTCTCTCTTAACACAAGGAAACCTGCCTGTTTCACACCTCTGTTCACTCTCTTATTAATATTGGTGAAATTCTTTTGTACCAAATCGGCCAAAAGAATACTTTGGTCTAGATATTCTTCCTGCATTAGGGTAAGGCCAATGTACGACTCGGGAGAATTAGGGTTGAAGCCATCATAGGTCATTTCGTAATCTTCTTCCAGGAATATTACCTGGTTCTCTCTCATGGCCACTTCCAGGTTATCCTGGTTACGGTGAAGCCCAAGCACAAAAGTCTCGGTGCCCTGGGCCTGAGATTTGTGACCATTCATATGTATAGAGATAAAAAGGTCTGCTTCAGCTTTATTTGCTATCTGTGCTCTTCCCGCAAGAGTTACAAAAACATCCGATTTTCGGGTGTAGATCACTTTGATATCCGGAATTTTTTCAAGCTCGGCACCCACTTTAAGCGCTATATTCAAAGCAATTCCTTTTTCTCTGAAGCCATTCCAGGAGTTGCCGGGATCATGACCACCATGGCCTGCATCTATGACCACCACAAACTTTTCCCGCGGAGGATCAACTTCTTCCGAAGCAGCTAAAACAGGATTAATGACACTAAAAAATATTAAAATGATAAAGAAATTCGTTTTCATATGAAAATAACGGTTCATTGGGGTGGTTATTATTTTTCGATAACTCAAAAGGTACCTTAAAAAATATATGTAATTTTGAGACTTCAAAAAACGAGCCACACCATACAAAAATAGCATAAGTACCATTGCGAACAAAGATACTTTACATACTTTCCTGCTGTATTTTTACGCTTTCTTTAGCCACGAAATCTGCGGCGCAGGAAATCAAGACGAATGAAGGTATCCGCATTCCCGCTGAACGTGAGCCTGTGCAGCCTATGATGGACTCTTTAAGGATTGAAGCTCCTGTTCCCGTCATTACGCTTACCCCTAAGGACACTATTAAACCTAAAAAAGAAATCCTGGCAGACAGAGTGACTTACACTGCCGAAGATTACATGCGCCTTAGCCTGAGGGAAAACAGGATCTACCTGTATAATAATGCCGAAATAACTTATGGCGACATCAATATAACCGCCGGAAGGATTGTACTCGACAATGAGACCAACGAGGTCTATGCCTACGGAATTATTGATACCGCAGGAGTTTACACGCAAAAACCGGTATTTACCCAGGCACAGAGCGTAGTGCGACCAGATTCTATCAGGTTCAACTTTGATTCAGAAAAAGCACTCGTTTTCAATTCCCGAACCGAACAGGGGGAATTTAAAGTGCTGGGAGAGATCACAAAACGGGAGAATGACTCGGTGTACTACATGAAAAATGTAAAATTCACCACCTCCCCTAATGAAGAAAATCCCGATTACTATTTCTACGCCAGAAGGATCAAGTTAGTTCCTGATAAAAAAATAGTTTCAGGCCTTGTGAACATGTACATTGCCGATGTACCCACGCCCCTGGGTTTACCTTTCGGGTATTTCCCTATGACCGATGAGCAGACTTCCGGATTTATAATCCCATCTTTTGGGGATGATAACAACCGCGGTTTTTACCTGCAAAATGGTGGGTACTACTTTGCCATAAGTGATTACGTCGATCTAACCGTGCTGGGTGATTACTATACCAACGGGAGTTACGGGTTAAGAATGGAATCTTCTTATGCCGTGCGATACAGGTTTAGAGGAAACCTTAGCTTTAGATATGAAAAACTGATAAACAGTGAGAGAGGGTTCCCCGATTTTTCTGAATCTACTATTTACAACCTTCGGTGGAATCATTCACAGGATTCAAAGGCAAATCCATCTTCCAGGTTCTCGGCATCTGTAAACCTTGGAAGCAGCGATTACTACCAGGCTTCTACCAATCAAATGAACACGGGAAACAGGCTAACCAATACCCTGAGTTCTTCGGTCTCCTATTCAAAGACCTTTAATATTCAGCCACAAATCAACCTGAGTATTGCCGCCACTCACAGCCAGAACACCAATACTGAAAAGATAAACATGACCCTGCCAACAGTGCAGGCGAGCATGGCCCGGGTCTACCCTTTCGAGCCAAAGGTAGGTGCCAAAAAAGGCATTATTGAGAACATAAATTTTCAGTATAACTTTAGAGGAGAAAACAGGTTTCAAACCACCGATTCCCTTTTCTTCAAACCAGAGATGTTCGAAGATGCCATTTTAGGAGCCCAGCATTCCATTCCGCTTACCACAAACTTTAAATTGTTCAACTATTTAAGTGTTAGTGCCGGAACAAATTATACCGAATCATGGGTTTTCAGAACATATGACCGCTCATATGATGAAGAAGCCCGAAGAGAAATTGTTGATACCGTGAGGGGCTTTGATTCATTTCGCACCTATAACTTCAACACCAGCATAGGTACCACGATCTACGGAACAAAGAATTTTAGCGGAAAGGGGAAATATCAGGCAATTCGGCACGTAATGCGCCCTTCGATAAGCTATAATATAAATCCTGGGTTCGAGCATTATTACGACGAATATATCATTCCGGAATCTGAAGGCCGGGAAGAGCGTGTGGTAGAATATTCAAGGTTCCAGGGCTCTCTGTACGGGCCTCCCGGAAAGCTGTTTTCCAGCTCTATTGGCTTCTCTTTAAGCAACACTTTCGAGGCGAAAGTAAAAGATTCGGCCGATGCCGAACCCAGAAAAGTAAAGCTGCTTAATAACCTGAACATTAGCACTTCATATAATTTAGCAGGAGATTCACTAAAACTCTCTCCTATTAGCGTACGCGGAAGTCTTCCGGTGATACAAAACAAACTGGACATAAACTTTGGGGCCAACCTGGATGTTTATGCGCTGAATAATGAGAACCGGCGTATTGATAAACTGAACATTCAAAATGGCGGAAGTCTCTTCAGGCTTACCAATGCTAATATGAGCTTTGGATATTCCTTCTCCAGCCGCGATTTTTCAGGAGGAAAAGAGAACGTAAACCGGCTCGAAAATCAGACCTTCAGAAATGGCGGGCGTCCAGATGACCTTTTTGGAAAGGATATGGACATAGATGGCTCTTTTTACGACGAACATGAAGCCGATATGGCCGAAGAAGAAGAGGAAGTAGAAAGCGAAAATAGCTGGTACAATTTCAATATTCCCTGGGACCTGCGCCTTGCATATACCCTTAACTACAGTAACAGTGCCAGGCAGAACGATATTTCCTCTCATTCCCTCATGTTTTCGGGAGACGTTGAACTTTCCCCTAAATGGACGGTAGGTGCCTCCTCGGGTTATGATTTTGTGAATACCGGCTTCACCCATACACAGTTGAGATTTGCGAGGGACCTGGAAAGCTGGAGAATGACCTTTAGCTGGACGCCTTTCGGAGTTTACAAGCAGTGGAACTTTTTCATCGGAATCAAGTCTTCTCTGTTGAGAGATATCAAGTACGAAAAGAGAAGGGAAAGAGACAGAAGATTATAATTTCTTATCTTTAACTTATGAAAACAATTATCAAGACCAAAGATGCTCCCGCACCCATTGGAGCTTACAACCAGGCCATTTTAAGCGGAAATACGCTGTACATATCGGGCCAAATTGCAATAAACCCTGTAAACGGTGAACTACAGCAGGAGACTATTGAAGAGGAAACAGAACAGGTAATGCGCAACCTTAAAGCCATCCTGACTGCAGCCGAAATGGATTTTGAGAATGTAGTAAAGAGCTCGATCTTTATAAGTGACATGAATAACTTTGGCCGCATCAATGCTGTTTACTCTAAATATTTTAATGAAGAAACAGCCCCGGCCCGCGAAACTGTAGAGGTTGCAAACCTTCCGAAGTTTGTAAATGTAGAAATTAGTATGATCGCAGCAAAGTAGAACAACAGTTGCAACAACTCAAAAAACAGGCGTCAAAAATGTCATTTTTGACGCCTGTTTTTTGAGAGGTCATCAGATCCCGGGAATTTGATGTAATCGGGCGCTAGACTTTTTCGTTCCTCTACCGGCCCTTCCAACTCTTCTTCTCGTACTGCCGAAGTAGATACTTCCTTATCCACAATCTTACGCAGCAGCTCTTTAAAAGTGTCGAAATCTACCTGGTAAGACAGCCCTACTCCCTGGGTAAAACCAAGTTCTTCTCCCAGGTATTGAATATTATTCTCCCTGTTAAAGATCTTCGCCCGCAGGTTTCCTTCTTCATTTAGAAGGAGTTCTATCTCCAGGTTCCCAACAATAACAGTCTCTGTAACTCCGCCTACAGGAACCCCAACCTGCCCGTTGATGAGCACCCTTTCACTGATTTGGGTAGACAGTGTCACACCAAACCTGTCGGCCATAGATTGTTCGGGGGTGCGAACGCCCTGCTCGTAGTTAAGGCCTACCTGAAAAGTTCCTGATTCATCAGAAAGCAAATTATTGAAGAAACCGGAAGCGCTCTCAAAAAGGTTTCCTGCCCACAGGCTTCCCGGACTTCCAGCAAGAACATTTTCAGTATAAAACTGCCCGAGCGTGATTAGTGAAAACGCCTGAATTTCAGTATTGGTACTGGCTTCGATTTTATATTCAAGCTCAGATCTCACAGCCGAAGCCACGTTTGGATATTCGAGATCAAAGGAGATGTCTGGTTGTAACAGTTCCCCTTCAAGATTGATCACCACATCTACAGGAATCCTTCGGCTAATACCGGGATTATCCAGAACAATGGCGGGGTTGGCGTGGGCTTCATAGACTGCACTAATATTGAGATCGGCCAGGGCAGGGTTGCCGTTCCAGTTTATACTTCCCCCCGGCCGCACCTGGAATCTTTTCTGAAGCGCCCCGTAATTAAAGATATATTCTCCCGTATTGGCAATAAAGTCACCCCACATATTGAATTTTCCGAGGGTATTGATCTCTATCAGCAAGGTTCCGGCTCCTCTTCCACGCAAGATACTTCCGTCGATATCCAGTTCTACCAGGGCATCATTGGTAACATCGAGATCAAAATTGAGCTCCAGTCCTTTCACTTCCTGGAATTCGAGCTCTTCCCCTGCTAATCTTGCTGCTTTTTCTTCGGGACTTAAAAAGTGTATAAAAGAATTGTCGCCAGTACTTTCTGAATCACTTATAGGGATTTTAAAAATGGTTCCTCTACGTGTAGCCCCTACCACATCAATGGTTAGCTCTGAAGTTGGGCCGTAAATAGATGCGTTGCCACCAATGAATCCTGTACCGTAATAAAGTGCTTCTTCATCATATTCGGTATCGAGCACCAAAAGACGGTCTGTAGAAATATTCAGCCCCAAGATCCAGTTGCTAAAATTGGTATGAGAGATGGTACCGTCAAGAACACCTTTGGTATCAAACCTGGTATCGGTAATGGTTATCTCATCAAAATTGAATTGTTGCTCGCTCAGGTTTACAACAGCACCTTCTTCAAAAGCATAATCTACCTCCAGGTAAGGAATTGACAGCCCGGCCTGATTGAGATATAACCGACCATCAATATCCGGATTCTTATAACTCCCGGTCACATCGGCATCTCCCGACACCTTACCTCTAATATTACTTATCACATCTTTCCCTAAAGGACTAAAAGCCGACAGGTCGAAATTCTTTAGATCTACCTCCAGATCAATTTCAGGGGAATCTCCTTCTACTACAATCTCGCCAATAGCCGATAATGATTCCAGCCCCTCGTTACGTAGCGTGGTATTGATGTTGTAAAAACTTAAATCCCTGTTCCCCATAACATCAAGATTGAGCACGCCCAGCATTTGATCATTTACAGAAAGGTCTTTAATGGTAAGGGAAGTATTAGGATAATACGCTCCATCCTGCTGCAGTACGTTCAAAGAACCGTTCACGATACCTCCCATTTCCAGATTCTTGATTTCGGGGGTGATCTTATGGAGATCTACCTGATCAAACTCCAGCTGAAAATCTTTGTACGTAGTATCCCGCATCTGACCTGAAAGTCGAATTTCTTCATTTTCATGGCTTAGTACCAAAGAATCTATCCTCACATTATTTAAACCGTTAGAAAAGATGACCCTGTTAGATTTATTTCCCTCTTCGTTGAGATGCCACACGCTTTCCTTGAACTTAACATCAGAGCGCTGCAGCCCAACTACCGAATTATTATTCTCATTGATGGTGTGATACAGGTTGATATTAAACTCATCATTGCTCCTTGGCCCACCTTTAAATTCAGATCGCATATACAGCGTATCATTCAGCGTAACATTAATAAGGTTAAAATCCTTGATGTTGTAAAAACTGGTGGCTACGCTATCAACCTCAATAAACGTATTGAAAAGCGGGTTGGAATTGTCAACCTGCACATTCACCTTGTCAAAAAGGTTATCAAAAGCTTCAATCCTGGGAGAGCGAAACGCTAATCGAAATTCAGATTCATCAGACTCCACACTTCCACGGATGAATGTATTGGGAGCTAAAGTAATTTCAGGATAAAAAACCTCTACTATCTTGTTATAAATATCAAAGTCGAAGTTGAGATATTGATTGGTGGTGATCTTGTTAGGGCGATAATTGGTATAAAGGCTACCCACCGCATTTTCTACCATTGCCGGTACTTCGGTGACATCAAAAATACCTTCTATGGTTCCATTGATTACATCGGGAGAATGTATTTCAATCGTCCTTACCGGCCCGTCAAAACTCGAAGCAATGTTTAAATCTTTAAACATGTAGGTGTCATTCTCATTTCGGTAGGAAGTATTAAGAAGATAGATCTCCCCCTCAAAATTATTGAGGTTTGTTCCTTCCATGTTCATGATCACATCTCCTTTAAAAACCGAAACACTGTCTCTTTTCACCAGGTTCATGGCTGCAAGGTTGGCGTAACCAACAGAAGCTTCAAAATCATAGATGTTAGTCCCGGCCGAGAAATCTGCCAGCCCATTGAACTCCATTAGGAGATTGGGGTCTCGCGAAATGAGATTTCCGTTAAACAGCGGTGCTTTTAATGTCCCTCTAAGCTTGAGGTCTTTATAGGCGTACCCCTTGTAGACAAGTCTGGAAATACTGCCCTGAATCTGCGTATTAAGTGTTTCGGTGGTAAAACCACGCCCGTCAAAAGTGACATTTAGAGAGGTGGTTCCCAAGTCTTTTAAATTGGCCAGGCGCCCAACGTCAAATCTCTTAGCAATCAGCTGCCCCTCATAAGAAATAAGCCCTGCGTCCTGGAAACCCCACATTTCAAGATCTACAACAGCTGTACCTAACTGCGAGAACAAATTTGCTTTTGTAGTTAAAGCGTCTTCAGAAACAAATATATCTCCCTCCAGCTGCACATTGCCTAATTCCCGTAGTGCTACAGGCAATTTATCCTGCAATAAGTCGGGCAAAAGATGAATAAGATCGTAATAATTGGTAGAAAGATTGGTCAACTCCCCGTCAAGGGAAAACTCATTTTCTTTAGCCGATAATGAATTTCTTATTTCCAGTTCCCCCTCAAGCCTGGTTCGGTCGAGTCCGGTCATTTTAAGGTCTGAGAGGATAAAATCGTTTAAGATGCCATCAAGAACGGTAGAGAATTTGATTTTTTGATCGCTGCCAAACTTGTCGTAAAATGGCTGAAGGTCATTTGTAGATATCGTTGACGGTCTAAACACAGCCTTAACCGGAACCTTATTTATAAAACCCGCAAAACCATTGGTAATATCAAAACAAATATCTGAATCAATTTCTGAATACGGAGTCTCTATATGCAGGGCCTCAAGGGCCATTTCTTCGGAAGTATAGCTGAAGTTTGTGCTTAAGTGATCAATGCGAATTCCGCGGTTTTCAATCCCTGAAAGCCGCTCGATATCTACATAAACA
>Ga0098067_1000197_pt1 | contig 24935 bp, 18 predicted proteins | sample 26_taG_FD_92578 | JGI IMG/M metagenome (GOLD analysis project Ga0098067, IMG submission 92578) | Marine viral communities from Cariaco Basin, Caribbean Sea - 26_WHOI_OMZ | ecosystem: Environmental > Aquatic > Marine > Oceanic | place: Caribbean Sea: Cariaco Basin | collected 2014-11-09
ATGGCACTTCAGCTTTAATAACTTTTGCACCAGACCTGTCAGACATATTATTCACCTGTCCGCGACGTCTGTTTAAATCCCCTACTATATCACCCATATTTTCTTCCGGGGTAACCACTTCAACTTTCATGATTGGCTCAAGGATTACAGCCCCTGCTTTTTTAGCAGCTACTTTATATCCCATTTTTGCAGCCAATTCAAAAGAAAGCTGATCTGAATCCACAGGGTGGAAAGATCCATCCTTAAGAACTACTTTTAAAGTATCCATTGTGAAACCTGCCATAGGACCGGTTTTCATTGCTTCTTTGAATCCTTTTTCAACCGATGGAATGAATTCTTTTGGAATACGACCACCTTTAATCTCGTCAACAAACTGAAGTCCGGGACCTTTAAAATCTTCGTCTGCAGGTCCTAATGTGAATACAATATCACCAAACTTACCACGACCACCAGATTGCTTTTTATAAACTTCTCTATGATCTGCAGCTTTAGTAACAGTTTCTTTATACTCAACACGTGGCTGACCTTCATTCACCTCAACTTTAAATTCTCTTTTCAAACGATCTACAAGAATTTCAAGGTGAAGCTCACCCATTCCTGAAATAATGGTTTGCCCAGAAACTTCATCAGTCTTAACCTGGAAAGTTGGATCTTCTTCAGCTAACTTAGCCAAAGCCATACCCATCTTATCAACATCTGCCTTGGTTTTAGGCTCAACAGATATACCAATTACAGGGTCAGGGAAAGACATTGATTCAAGCACGATTGGGTGCTTCTCATCTGTCAAAGTATCTCCGGTTTTAATATCTTTAAACCCAACAGCCGCACCAATATCACCAGCTTCAATTCTGTCAATTGGCTGTTGTTTATTAGCATGCATCTGATAGATACGGGAAATACGCTCTTTTTTTCCGGAGCGGTTGTTCTGAACATATGAACCAGCATCTAATGCTCCCGAATAAACTCTAAAGAAAGCTAAACGACCAACAAAAGGATCGGTAGCAATTTTAAAAGCTAAAGCCGAAAAAGGAGAATCAACATGTGGCTTACGGCTCTCTTCTTGCTCTGTATCAGGATTAACCCCAACAATAGCCTCAACATCTACTGGAGATGGAAGGTAACGCATCACAGCATCCAACATAGCCTGAACTCCTTTATTCTTAAAAGAAGAACCACACATCATTGGGATGATAGACATATCTATGGTTGCAGCCCTTAGAGCTGCAATGATCTCATCTTCAGTAATTGAATCCTCATCTTCGAAGAATTTCTCCATAAGAGCCTCATCGTACTCGGCAACCGCCTCAACAAGCTGAGTTCTATACTTATTTACATCGTCCATTAATTCCGCAGGGATATCAATGGTCTCATAAGTCATTCCGTAATCTTCTTCATTCCAGATGATAGCCTTTTTAGCAATAAGATCAACGACTCCTTTAAAGTCTACTTCATCACCAATTGGCACTTGAAGAGGCACCGGGTTTCCACCTAGCATCTCTCTAACCTGATTACATACATTGAAAAAGTCTGCACCCTGACGGTCCATCTTATTCACAAAACCAAGTCTTGGAACACGGTATTTATCGGCTTGTCTCCATACAGTTTCAGATTGAGGCTCAACACCATCAACCGCACTGAAAAGAGCAACCATACCATCAAGAACACGAAGTGAACGCTCTACCTCTACAGTAAAGTCAACGTGTCCCGGAGTATCGATAATATTAACAGTGTATTCCTGGTCGCGGTACATCCACTTACAATGTGTAGCCGCAGAAGTAATAGTGATACCACGCTCCTGCTCCTGCTCCATCCAGTCCATAGTAGCAGCACCATCATGCACTTCACCTATCTTATGACTTATTCCGGTATAGAAGAGAATACGCTCTGTAGTTGTGGTCTTACCAGCATCAATGTGCGCAGCAATACCAATATTTCTTGTAAATTTTAAATCTCTTTGTGCCATTTTTTAGAATCTAAAGTGAGAGAATGCTTTGTTAGCTTCAGCCATCTTGTGAGTATCCACTCTTTTCTTAACAGCCGCACCTTCTTCTTTAGCTGCAGCAAGAATCTCAGACGCAAGTCTTTGGGCCATAGATTTCTCGTTACGCTTCCTCGAGTAAGAGATCAACCACTTCATAGCAGTTGAAACTTTACGATCTGGTCTAATTTGCATTGGAATTTGAAAAGTAGCACCGCCTACTCTACGGCTACGCACTTCAACGTGAGGCATAACATTAGAAAGAGCATCTTTCCATAACTCAAGTGCAGTTTTTTCTTCATCCTGTTTTTTCTCTTCTACGATAGCAATAGCATCATAGAAAACTTTAAAGGCAACAGATTTTTTACCGTCCCACATCATCATGTTAACAAAACGCGTTACTAACTGATCATTAAACTTTGGATCTGGTAAAAGTGGCCTTTTTTTCGCCTGTCTTTTTCTCATTTCTTCTTTGTAATAAGTTAATTGTTACTTGCCCTGGAAATAAAATTATTTCTTCGGCTTTTTAGCACCATACTTTGAACGCCTCTGGGTTCTTCCTGCAACACCGGCAGTATCCAGAGCACCACGTACAATATGATACCTAACTCCAGGCAAATCTTTAACTCTTCCGCCTCTAACCAATACTATCGAGTGCTCCTGGAGGTTGTGACCTTCACCGGGGATGTAAGCGTTCACCTCTTTACCATTAGTCAACCTAACCCTTGCTACTTTACGCATGGCAGAGTTTGGTTTCTTAGGTGTAGTGGTGTAAACACGAGTACATACTCCCCGTCTTTGAGGGCACGAGTCCAAAGCAGCCGATTTACTCTTCTTGGTAATTGTGGCTCTTCCTTTTCGTACTAATTGTGAAATTGTTGGCATAATTTCTTTTACACTAATTATTTATTTGATATTACCCTTTTCTAAAAAGGTTTGCAAAGGTAGAAATAAAACCCAATAATTCAAATCTTAAGCAATTAATTTTCAGAGTGATTATTCAAACGAAAGGCAAATACATTCAAACACCTTTCAAACCCCTTTTTCTAAAAGACATTTACATTACAATAGAAATGAATGCTGAAGATCTACCCTTCTATCCAAAGTGCGAGCAATAAAAAAAAATAAAAATTTTTTCCGTAGCCTTACCTGAACCTATTTGCATTAATAATAATTTAACAACCATCCGCCTTGCCCTCTGACATTGAACTCACTACATAAAATTCATAAAAGAGCCACCAAACGTTAATGAAAGCTTAAATATTGCAGCAGTTTTAATATTAAACTAAAGTTTTAAAGAGAAAAAGTTGTCAGGATGACAATTTATCTTCAAATTTGGCACTGGCTAATTCAAACAAATTATTAAAATGAAAACAAAATTAAGTGGAATGCTAACGCTATTATTGGCGTTAGTAGTGCAAATAACTTTTGCACAACAAGACCTCACAGTCTCTGGTACTGTGACCGATGGTAATGGGATGCCTCTCCCTGGGGTGAACGTACTTGTTAAAGGTACTACCAAAGGGGTGCAGACAGATTTCGACGGTAATTACTCTCTTGAGGTAAGTCAGGGAGAAGTCCTGGTTTTTTCTTACCTTGGAATGCAAACAGTCGAATATCCTGTTACCAATGTAGACACAATCGATGTGATCTTAAAGCCCGATGCTGCTCAACTTGAAGAAGTTGTAGTTACCGCCCTCGGGATTTCGCGTGAAAAAAGATCTCTTGGTTATGCTACCGAAGAAGTTAGCGGAGCCGAAGTAAACACGGCTAAAGAAGGTAACTTCATTAACTCTTTATCGGGTAAAGTATCTGGTTTGGACATTAAGAAGAGTAGTACCCTTGGTGGTTCTTCAAACGTGATTATTCGTGGTTACACTTCCTTAACTGGTAACAACCAGCCTCTATTTGTAGTTGACGGTGTGCCAATTAGTAACGAGAATTCCAATACTTCTGACCAAACAAGAGGTAGAGGAGGATACGACTACGGTAACGCAGCCATGGATATTAATCCAGATGACGTTGAATCTGTAAACGTACTTAAAGGTGCTGCAGCATCTGCATTATACGGGTCTCGTGCTGCAAACGGGGTGATCATTATCACTACAAAATCAGGACAAAAGAACGATGATATTGGAGTTACCATTTCCAGTGGAGTAACATTTTCTGAAATGGATGATGATACTTTCGTTGAGTACCAAAAAGAATACGGTGCCGGTTATGGACGATACTATGAAACAGGCTATTTTGACAGTTGGGATGTTGATGGAGACGGAACAGATGATCTTGTAGTTCCTTTCACAGAAGATGCCTCCTTTGGTGGTAGATTCGATCCTAGTCTAATGGTTTTTCAATGGGATGCGCTTTATCCTGAATCTCCAAATTACTTACAGGCTACTCCATGGACAGCTGCCGAAAACGGACCTGAGTCAATTTTCAGAACAGGTGTTTCTTACAACCACAGTATCTCATTAGATGGAGGTACAGATCGTAGTACTTATAGATTAGGCTACACGCTTTATGACCAGGAAGGTATCCTTCCAAACAGTAATATTAAGAGAAACACAGTAGATGTAAAAGCTACTCACGATTTCACCGAAAAACTTACTGCAGGAGTAACTGCAACTTATACCAATACTGATGGTAAAGGACGTTACGGAACAGGTTATAGTGGAACAAACATATTCCAGTCAATGCGCCAGTGGAACCAGGCAAACGTAGACTTTGAAGCTCAAAAAGATGCTTATTTCTCTACAGGAAGAAATATTACCTGGAACTATGCAAATGCAGAAGGCGGTAACTTAAGCCCTATCTATACAGATAACCCATACTGGCAGTTATATGAAAATTACCAAACAGATGTTAGAGACAGACTCTATGGTAATTTCAACATAAACTATGAATTCACTGACTGGTTTACTGCTACAGGAAGAGTATCTATAGACACATATAACGACTTACGAGAAGAAAGAAGAAACGTTGGAAGTAATGGAGTTTCACACTACCGTAGATATGACGCCAGCTACACCGAGCTAAACTACGATTTACTCTTAAACTTTGACTACGATCTTTCAGAAGACCTTAACCTTTCTGGTTTATTAGGTGCTACAGCAAGAAGACAAACTTTCCGTCAAATGAGAGCTAGCACTACTGGTGGTTTGGTAATTCCTGATTTGTTCGCTTTATCTAATTCACAGAACCTTCTAGAGCCACCATCTGAATCTTTTGAAGAACTACATACCAATGGTTACTTCGCCAGCGCATCATTTGGTTATAAAAATTTACTGTTCCTTGATGCAACTGCAAGGGTTGATGAATCTTCTTCTTTACCTGAAGATGATAACTCATACTTCTATCCTTCTGTTTCTACAAGTGTTGTATTCTCAGAATTTTTCAACAACGACTGGTTATCATTTGGTAAACTTCGTGCCAACTACGCCGAAGTAGGAAACTATGCACCACCTTTGTCTGTACAGAATGTTTATGATAACCCTACAAACTTTAGAACTCCGCTTTACTCTGTAAGCAGTACAGCTAATAACCCAGATCTTAAAAACGAAACCACAACCAGTTGGGAAGTTGGTTTAGAAATGGAGTTTTTTAACAGACGTGTAGGTTTTGATGTGGCTGCTTACCAGTCCAATTCTCAGGATCAACTAATGCCTGTTACCATTACAGCTGCAACAGGTTATACTTCCAGATGGGTAAATGCCGGAGAAATCGAAAACAAAGGTTTTGAAGCAAGCTTACATATAAGCCCAATTAGAACCGACGATTTTGAATGGAGAATTAACGGTAACTGGTTTACTAACGAAAGTGAAGTAATATCCCTATATGGAGACAACCAAAACCTTGAATTGGCATCTCTTCAGGGAGGGATCTCAATTAATGCTACAGTAGGAGAACCTTATGGTACAATCTGGGGAACTAACTACACTTACCTTGAAGACGGAAGCGGTCCTGTTATCAATCCCAATAATGGTAGATTTGTAGTAGATGGAACTCCCCAACCTATTGGAGATATTAATCCAGACTGGAAAGCTGGTATCAGCAACACCTTTTCATATAAAGATATTGCATTCAGCTTCCTTATCGATATCCAGGAAGGTGGAAGTGTTTTCTCTCTTGACACATGGTATGGTTATGCAACCGGAGTACCTGCGAATACTGTAGGAACTAATGATTTGGGTAACCCAATGAGAGACCCTATTTCACAAGGTGGTGGTATTGTTCTTGAAGGAGTAAATCCCGATGGCACTCCAAATACAACAAGAACTAATATGAACAGTTATGCAAATGCTATAGGTTACGGTTATGCACCAAATGCTTTCCACGTCTATGACGCCAGCTACGTAAAACTTAGAGAAGCTACGCTATCTTATTCTTTACCAAACTCTATTGCCGATAAAATTTCTATGTCAGATATTACACTTTCTGCAGTAGGAAGAAACCTTTGGATTATCGACAAGAACATTCCTTACTCAGATCCTGAAGCAGGATTAAGTTCTGGTAACATTCAGGGATACCAGTCTGGAGCAATACCAACTGCCAGAGAGTACGGTTTTAACGTAAGACTACAATTCTAAAAAAAATATCATGAAGAAACTATTTTTAATCATATTACTGGCTACAGGGGTTGTAGCATGTTCTGATGACTTATCAGAAGTAAATGTCGATACAAAAGCCCCTACAGAAGTACCGGCCGATGTATTGTTCTCTAATGCTACCAAGAATTTGATTGACCAAATGGTCAGTACAAATGTTAACACAGGAATTTTTAAACTGGTGGCTCAATATTGGACCGAGACTACCTATACCGACGAAGCGAACTACAACCTGGTCGAAAGAGACATAAACGGTGCTCAATGGATCATCTTATATCGTAATGTTTTAAAAGATCTTGAGGAAGCCAAAATGATTTTGAATGAAAACCCTGATTCTTCTCTTTCTGAAGGTCAGATTCAAAATCGATTGGCTATGATTGAAGTACTACAAGTCTTTACATGGCATGTTTTGGTAGACACTTTTGGTGACATCCCTTATACCGAGGCCCTGGATCTACAAAACAGTACTCCTGTCTATGATGACGATGCTGCAATCTATGCAGATATTGTAACAAGACTTGATAGTGCTATTTCACAATTGACCGATGGGGCAGGTGGATTTGGTACTGCTGATTATCTTTATAATGGGGATGCTGGACAATGGTCTAAATTCGCTAACTCTTTGAAACTACGTTTAGCTTTAAGATACGCTAATGTAGATGATACTAAAGCTGCTCAAATGGCAACAGAAGCTATTGCAGCCGGGGTTTTCGAATCTCATGCAGACAATGCATCGATGGCATATGAAGCATCAGCTCCAAACACCAACCCTATATGGGAAGATCTTGTACAATCAGGTCGTGCCGATTTCGTTGCAGCAAATACGCTTGTTGACAGAATGAACTCACTTGACGACCCAAGAAGAAATGATTACTTCGCCCAGAATCTTGGTGCAGGTGTTTATGATGGCGGAACTTATGGTGCCAATGGTAACACTCAGGGGAATAGCACTATATACAGTGAGCGCTTTGAAGATCCAACTCTTGAAGGTGTGATTTTAGACTATACTGAAGTTGAATTCCTTATTGCTGAAGCTGCTGCCAGAGGATATATTTCCGAAGATGCAGAAACTCACTATAATGAGGCTATTACTTCTTCGATACTTTATTGGGATGGAACTGAAGCTGAAGCCAATGCTTACATTGCACAACCAGCAGTTGCTTATAGTCAGACAAACTGGATTGAAAAAATTGGTGTTCAAAAATGGATAGCTTTGTATAATCGTGGTTTTGAAGCCTGGTCTTCATGGAGAAAACTCGATTTCCCGAAATTGCCAAACGCAGCACAATCTGGTCTTCCTGTACCATTAAGATTTACTTATCCTGTAAGTGAAGCTACATTAAACGGTGCGAACTGGGAAGCAGCTTCAAGTGCAATAGGTGGAGATGAACAACAAACTCCTGTATTCTGGGATCAGAACTAAAAGAAAATTAAAAAACAAAATCTTAAGATAATGAAACAACAATTAAAATATTTAAGTCTCTGTTTCCTTGCAGTAGGTTTATGGTCTTGCGATGACGATGAAGCTCTGATTGATACACGAGAAGTTGGGGCCAATGCGGTCCTGGTAGATCGCAACATAAGCGTTCTTGACCAAAACGAAGATGTAACCATTGAACTTTTCACCAATAACGTTGAATTCGAAAGTATCACAATTGAGGATGGAGATGGCAATGTGTTAACCACAGCTAATATCGGAGACGGAACTGCTAGTTTTAGCACCTCTGAGCTTGGAGATTTCAAATTCGGCGACGATAATGATGAAGTTACCGGAACCTTTGACCTTAGAATCGTTTCTATGCTATCTAGCGGAGAGGTATTAAATGATCCTACTTCTATTAACGTTGATCACGCAATTGAACTTAGTGAAGTTGATGAGATCACTTACTTAGATCCTACTTCAGACGAAGACGAAACCATTCTTGGTTACTCTGTTTCTACCCTTAGTGCACCAATAGATGATTTCATGCTTGAATGGAAGAAAAATAAAGCAGGAACCTATGTAGAGGACACCGATGTAACTCTTGATCCAGAAGGTGGTGAAATTGATTTAGCAGACCTTGACTATGATGCTTACGACCTTCATCCAGGAGATACACTTTATTACCGATTTACTGCGACTAGCGGAAGCTTACAGGATCAGGTAGTAACTAGTGTGGTTGTGATGCCTCAGACCTTTGGTAGCAGCGAATCTGCAACCATTTCGAACGATGCTACTGCAACACAGTTTAGTTTTACAACTGGTGAGCACTATGCCGAGAACAGTGAAGAAGGGGAAATCAAATTTACAGATCCTACAGGATTTGAAGTTGTTAATGATGCTTTAATAAGCTTCGTTGAAGTAACTGAAGATGATTTCTTCTCAAATGCTGATCTAATGGATGCCCGTGAAATGTTTGAAGACGGAACACCGATCACCTCTGCCAGCAACATTGAAAGTGGCGACGTATTTGTTTACGAAACTACTCGTGAAGTTGATGACGAACAAATAGTGGTTTACGGAATATTTAAAGTTGGTAACGTAACAGTTGTTAATGGAACCGCCGTAAGCTTTGAAATTGAATACAAGGAAGGAACTATTGTTGAATAACAATAAGATCTTTTTCAAAAGAAAAGGCTGTCCGGAAGGACAGCCTTTTTCATTTTATAGATAGTAAGAAAATTTTCTTTGCTGAGTATATCAACCACAAAATAGATTTTTCATGGTACCACATATAGATCTGTCGACTATAAGGCGATCCAGAATCAATAATATTTCAAATTATTTCAGGAAATTCAGCATTTACTCTTGAAAATAATTAAATTTAATACTCAATCAAATATAAATATGCTAATTTTCCAATCTGATTATTTTTATTCCTTTTTTAAATGCTGAAAATCTTCGGAAATATTCCAATCCTCGTGCTCATCTTTTTCTTACATGCTGCAACAGCCTTTTCTCAGTCAGAAGTAAAACCTGTATATGAATTATTAGACTCCGCCATACATATCCAAAATACCGACCTGGCGAATGGTACAGAATATATTGACCAGCATATCATAAAAAGCAACAATCATAAATATTTTCAAACTCAGAAATTTTTGAATGGAAATATTTTGTATGATGGTCAACCATATTTTAACCTGGATCTGCAATACAACATCTATGATGATCTCTTGTTAGTACGAATTCCCACAACCGGTGGTGCTACAACTATTAATTTGCACAAATTAAAAGTGAAGGTTTTTAGTATAGATAACCACAACTTTATTGCCCTAAGAGCAAATCCAAATGAAAAATCACAATTCTATGAAGTTCTTTTGGACAGCGGTGATATTCTATTATTAAAAAAACATCATAAAAAACTTAAAAAACATTTAGACCAGAATTTCGCCTATTTCGAGTTTAAAGAAGATTCTCCCGAATACTTTGTGTTCATTGAAAACACCCTCAGCAAAATTGATTCGAGAAGATCTATCCGTAAGTTGTTCCCCAACAAGGAAGAACAAATTGAAAATTTTTACCGGAATAATTCACGCCGACAGAAATCAGATCAAGATGAATTTATAACTGCCTTATTTCAAAATATAGCACCATCAACTTCAAAATAAAACCTCAACTAGATTGAAGAAAATTTTCACTCTGATTATGCTCCTCTCCTTCCAATTATTATTGGCTCAGGAGAATTCACCTAAAGTTTCGCTGTCTTTACAGGAAAGCTCCCTTGATAATGTTCTTAGGGAAATAGAGCAGCAAACCGGCTTACATTTTTTCTACATTGAAGATTGGGTAAAAGGTAAAGAGGTGACAGCAAACTACAACAATATCCCAGTTAACGAAGTTCTAAAGGAGATTCTCGAGCAAACTCTTCTCAATTTTTACATTTTAGATGAAGACAAAATTGTCATTACCAAAAGTAACATCATATACGATCAATTACCTCAGGGGTTTTTCCCCGACACCACTAAGTTAATTGTTGAAACTCCCAAAGAGGTTAAAGAATATAATCCTGTCTTTTACAACAATGATAAAAAAACCATAACAACCCGTAAGACAGTTTTTATAGGCAAGGAAACGAAAACTACGGGAACCGGAAATTTCACTTTAAGCGGACAGGTAACAAATCAAAAAACGGGAGAGCCTATTTCAAACCTGTCAGTTCTTATTCAAAATACCAACATTGGTACAGTTACAGACGTAAATGGAAATTACAGTCTCAGATTACCGGCTGGAGAACACCTCCTGGAAACAAGATCTCTTGGTAATGAAGATGTTCTAACAAGACTCGTAATATTTAGTGATGGCACCTATAATTTAAGCCTCAAAGAAGATTATGAGCTACTGGGGGAAGTTCTGGTAGATTCAAAGCAAGCCGAGAACGTGGAGGATGCTATTGGTGGCACAGAAGACATCGACATGGATGAGATTAAAAACATTCCATTGGTTTTAGGTGAAAGGGATGTCATGAAAGTCGCTGTTACCCTGCCCGGGATTTCCACAACAGGAGAGGGATCTGCAGGGTTCAATGTAAGAGGTGGAAAAACAGATCAAAACCTCATTTTAATTGATGATGCCGTAATTTATAACCCTGCGCATTTCTTTGGAATATTCTCTGCTATCAACCCTTTTACCACAGGAGATATTACTATATATAAAGGCAACATACCGGCCCAATTCGGGGGAAGGCTTTCTTCAGTTTTTGACATTACCTCCAAAGATGCAAATACCGAAAAATTCGCTGGGGAAGTTTCCGTTGGGCCTGTCACCAGCAATGTAGCTCTTGAAGTTCCCGTCGTTAAAGGTAAATCAGGACTCCTCCTTGGGGGCAGAAGTACATATTCCGATTGGATTTTAAAAAATCTTGACGACGAGTCGCTAAAAGATAGTAAAGCCTCCTTTTACGATGTCATTGCAAAATACAACCATAAATTTAACGACAAAACAAACCTTCAAACCACAGGGTATTATAGCAGGGATAATTACAGTATCACCTCCGATTCTTTATTTAATTATCAAAACCTACTGTTTTCAATGAAGCTCAATCATAAGCTCAATGAAAAAAATGACGGTAGCCTTATCCTCACCAACAGTCAATATAATTTTGACATAGACTATGAGAGCGAGTTCAATAACAATTTCACTTCAGGCTATAAAATAAATGAAAGTGAGATCAAACTTAACATGAGATATCTTTATAGTGCTGCTCATAAATTCGATTATGGGATTTCAACAAAATTATACAATGTCCATCCCGGGGAAATAGAGCCATTGGGAAGCGAATCTATAGTAGCACCTCTCGAAATTCAGAAGGAAAAAGGTCTGGAATCTGCTATTTACATTGCCGATAATTTTAAAATTAATGACAAATTGCTCCTTAGTGCCGGCTTACGATATTCTCATTATGCAGCTTTGGGAGAAAAGAACCAGAATGTTTATGAAAAAGGACTTCCAAAATCTGAGGCAACAGTAATAGACACCATACACTACGGGAACAATGAAGTAATTGAAACCTACGGCGGACCTGAAGTAAGGCTTTCGGCTCGATACTCCCTGCTTCCCGATCTTTCCCTTAAGCTCAGTTACAACAATGCGTACCAGTATATCCATACCTTATCAAATAATACTACAGTCTCCCCTACCGACACTTATAAACTAACCGATGAAAATATAGCACCTCAACGTGCACACCAATATTCTCTCGGCCTTTACAAAAACTTCAACAGCAATATGTACGAAGTGAGTGCAGAAGGATACTACAAGCAATCAAAAAACATACTCGACTACAAGGTAGGTGCGCAACTATTTCTTAATGAGAATATTGAAACTGAAGTCTTACAGGGAGAAGGCCGCTCTTTTGGAGCCGAATTTCTTCTGAAAAAAACAGAAGGACGGCTCAACGGCTGGCTGGGCTACACCTACTCCAAATCTGAATTGAAGCTGGATGGAGCCTTTAATGAGCAAAGTATAAATAACGGAGAATATTTCCCGGCAAATTATGATAAACCACATGATCTTAGTGTAGTGGCCAATTATAAATTGACCCAGCGTTTTAGTTTTTCGGCTAATTTTGTTTATCAAACAGGTCGCCCGGTCACCTACCCCACAGGAAAATACGTTCAAAATGGGATAGAATATGTTTTGTACAGCGATCGAAACAAATTCAGGATTCCTGACTATTACCGGCTTGACCTTAGTTTCAATGTAGAAGGTAATCACAAGATCAAAAAATTTGCACACAGTTTCTGGAATATTTCAGTGTATAATGTATTGGGAAGAAATAATCCGTATTCCGTGTTTTTTGTTACTGAAGAAGGAGAAGTTAAAGCATATAAAAGCTCCATTTTCTCAATACCTGTACCTACAATTACCTATAATTTCAGATTTTAAAGCGGAAGAATATGAGCTGTATCAATATTAAATCTGTCATTCGCCTGTTTATACTGCTGCTTTCTGCCACAGTGGTGAACAGTTGTGTGGAGCCTTACGATTTTGAAACCGAAACTTTTGAAGATTTGCTGGTGGTAGAGGCTCTACTTACCGATGAAGTCAAATTCCAGGAGGTAAAGCTCACCCGTACGTACGGGCTGGAAAAGAAAGTGCCTATTGCAGAAACAAATGCGACTGTCACTATAATCGAAGACAATAATCGGGAATTCCAATTCTATGAATCAGACACCCCTGGAATTTATCTGTCGAACACAGCATTTGCTGCCGGTGCCCAACACACTTATCAACTTCAAATACAAACCGGGAATGGAAAGGCTTACTCTTCAGATCCTGCAACACTGATTCCCGGAGCCAAAATCGATGATCTTTATGCCGAACGCAGTTTTTTCCAGGGAGAAGATGGTGTAGCCTTAATGGTCGACAGCGAAAGCACCTCTTCAGCCTCCAATTTTGCACTGTACAAGTATGAAGAAACCTACAAAATTGTGTCTCCTTACCCTGTTCGTAACACTATTGAGTTCCAGGGAAGCGACTGGAGCATAGTGCCAAACACGCGCCAGGAAACAGTATGCTATAATACGGTGCCGTCTAACGATATAATTCTCTCAAACACAAGCTCGCTTAGCGAGAATAATCTTAAATCTTTTGTAGTGCGATTTATTGACAAACAAAACCCTGTGCTGGCACAGCGTTACAGTATCCTGGTCAAACAGTATTCTTTAACCCCCGAAGCATTTTCTTATTATTCTACCCTTAAGAAGATCTCCGGTTCAGGGAGTGTCTTGAGCCCCACGCAACCGGGTTTTGTAAATGGAAATATTCGTACTGTAAATAATGAAAAGGTACTGGGTTTTTTCACGGTCTCCTCCACTTCTTCAAAAAGGGTCTATTTCAACTATCATGATTTCTTTGCATTTGATGAACCCAGACCCCAATTCCCAGAATCCTGTTTGATCTTTCGTCCCGGAGAAAATTTTGACACGCCTATAGGCATGATTAAAGGTGGAACAGTGCGTTATGTCAGCCTTGCCGGTGCCCCTGTTGCGGGAGAGTTAGGCGAAGGCCCTATGAGAGTAATTGCAACCGAGTGTGTAGACTGCACCGTTTATGGCACGAATCAAGCCCCCGAATTTTGGATAGAATAAATTTTATCATGAAAAAACTGTCTTTCTCATTTATCTGTTGTTTTCTCCTCCTCCCTATGCACTTTAATGCGCAGGCCGTAGATATTTCAGCAGGTACAGCACTACTTGAAAAAGTTCCGCAAGAAAAGATCTTTGTTCACTACAATTCAGCATTACTATTTCCGGGAGAATACCTGTATTATAAACTCTACAATCTTGAAAAGGAAACTAACCAATTCAGCGAAGTAAGTAAAGTCGCTTATGTGGAATTAATAGGAGAAGATGGAAACACCATTTTTAAGCATAAACTTCTGCTGAAAAATGGACAGGCGCAGGGAGATTTCTTTATCCCGACCACAGTACCATCCGGAAACTACAAATTGTTGAGCTATTCTAACTGGATGAGGAATCACAACGCTTATTTTGCCGGTGATGTAGCCATAATTAACCCATACCGCGGCGATTCTTCGGCAATTCTATCAAATTTTGAAGGTGATGCTGACATCTCTCAAGCTCCGGCACCACAAAAGACTTCTGTTGCCAGCAATAACAGCCCGGTAAAAATCATATTGAAAAATGACATTTTTGAGAGGAGAGAAAAAGTTACTTTCAACCTTAAAGGGTTATCCGGCAATTATTCCCTTTCTGTTCGACAAAAAGACACTATCCCTGTTCCCAGCACATTTACTGCTGAAGGTTTTGAGCTTTCTTCTTCTGACACCGAATACAATAGAGATTCAGTTTTTCTTCCTGAAGCAAGAGGTAACCTCATCTCCGGCCGAATTGTCGCAAAAACCGAAGAAGCAACACGCGATTTGTCTGGGAAAAAACTGGCCTTCTCCCTTCCAGGAGAAGATTACATCCTCAAAATAGCAACCACGAACAAAGAAGGTAAATTCTATCTTAATTTAGATGAACACTATACTACTCCACAAGCTTTGGTGCAAATACTGGGAGAAAATCCTGAAAAATGGGACATCCAATTCGATCCCTTACCTAAAATAGATGTTGCCAATTTAAACTTCGGAAAATTTCAAATTACTCCTGCCATGGAAGAATGGATCCTGAACCGCAGCGTGCAAATTCAAATCGAAAATGCTTACTATAGTGTAAAACCTGACACCTTGCAGGCGTTAGACCCAATAGAACCTTTTTACTCTCAGCAGCCAACAGTATATGATCTCGATGATTATACGCGCTTTCCTACTATCAAAGAAACCATGGTAGAGATTATCATGTATGCCCGAATTGCCAATAAAAAAGGTGGATCGCAAATAGTAATAAACCAGACAGACGGTGCAACAAATTATTATCTTCCTGCCTTGCTCCTGGTTGATGGGGCTATGGTCCAGGATCATGATTTATTCATTAACTATCCTGCTAAATACGTGCAGAGCATAAAGATTCTGAGAGACAATTTCTTTCTCGGGTCACATATCTTCTCCGGTATTATTGATGTAAAAACCATTGAAGGCAATTTTTCAGAAATCCTCATAGAGGATTACATCAAGAGGATTGATATGAAGCTCCCTGAAGTCGACAAAAACTACTTCAAACAATCTTACACTACTCCCTTTGAAAACGAACTGTCAAGGATCCCCGATCTAAGGACACAGCTTTTGTGGATGCCTTCAGTAGAAATAGATTCTTCCGAAGTAAATATTAAACTCTTCACTTCTGATGTTCCCGGAACTTTTGAAATTCATCTTGAAGGTTTCTCAGATGCAGGAAAACCTGTGTCTGTAAAAAGGACTTTTACAGTGCAGGCTGAAGAATAAAGTAATTTTCAGGAATTTTCCGCAGCCATTCATTAATCTCTATCTTTGCACCATGAAAGATACAACCACCATTTTTGGAATACGTGCCGTAATTGAAGCCATTCAAAATAATGAGACCATAGATAAGATCTTTGTTCAAAAAGGTCTTAGCGGCCAGTTATTTCAGGAGTTACAGCAAAAAACTAAATCTGGCGAATACAATATTTCTTACGTCCCTGTAGAAAAGTTGAACCGACTGGTAAAAGGAAATCACCAGGGGGTCGTGGCTAAGATCTCACCCGTTCAATTTGCCGATCTTGCTTCTGAAGTCGAAAAAGCACTTCAACAGGAAACCGCTCCGCTCTTTCTTTTACTCGATCAGGTAGATGATGTACGGAATTTTGGTGCGATCATTAGAACTGCCGAATGTTGTGGTGTAAATGCAATTATCATCCAAAAAAAAGGTGGTGCTCCCGTAACTGCCGACACAGTAAAAACTTCTGCCGGAGCAATTTTTAAAGTTCCTCTTATAAAAGTAGATCATATTAAAGATGCCATTTTCTATATGCAGGGTTCGGGGATTAAAGTAGTAGCAGCTACAGAAAAGACCGACAAACTTCTTTATTCCGTAGACTTTAAAGAACCAACCGCAATGGTAATGGGAAATGAAGGCAAGGGAATTTCTGAATCTGTGCTTAAGCTGGTTGACGACAAAGCCAAACTCCCCATGCAAGGTAGCATTGGCAGCTTAAATGTTTCTGTAGCCTGTGGTGCTTTTCTTTATGAAGTGGTGCGGCAAAGACTCGACTAAGGAAGTACTACTCTCCTTTTGGCCGGTCCTTTTCCTCTTGTTTATAATGGTATACATAAAGCGGCTCGTCCTCTCCATCGGGATTTTCAATGAAATTACCATGCTCATCAAAATGCCGCATAAAAGGATCTTCTTCTTCCCTGTAGTTTTCCTTTTCCCATTCATATTTTGGGGCGCGGGCAACATTTTGCCTATAAATGAGTGCAAAGATCAACCCTGAAAGAAGTCCCGCCAGGTGGCCTTCCCACGAAATTTTGGGATCAATGGGTGTGATGTACCATAATAGCCCGCCGTAAAGAAAAACCACGATCAGGGAAAGAGCTACCAGTCTGAAATATCTCGAGAAAATACCTTTAAAGAATAAAAATCCCGCCAGTACATAGATCATTCCTGAAGCTCCTATATGAAATGCGGGCCTCCCAATAAGCCAGGTAAGAAATCCCGACAACAGGAGACCAAAAAAGAGGATTTTCCAGCTTAATTTCCTGTAAAAGTAAAAAAGGGAAAGCGTAAGAACGAACAGCGGTACAGTATTGTGAAACAAATGTTTTATACCACTGTGTATAAAAGGTGAAAAAGCTATGCCTCTAAGCCCCTTAAGAGTTCGGGGGTAGATTCCAAAGCTCGTGAAGTCCCACCCAAAGCGAATTTCCATCCAAAATACTATCCAAATAGCCAGTACAAAGAACAGGGGATAGCCTACCACCCCTGTAGTAAAAATAAATGGCTCAGAATTTCCAGATTTTTGGACTCTCATACTTTTGGCTCTGCAAAAAGTTAACCAATCAAAACTGCTGCTTAAATACCTTTCAAAAATGACATTTTTAGCACATATTTTTCTTAGGTGAGCCTTATGCTGCCAGTTCGTCACTAAGAAAACTTATACCGCCTGCATTTTCTGCAAGAGTACTCAATTTACTATTTTTACCTCATGAATAAACCTTTAGCCGAAAGATTACGCCCCCTAACATTAGATGATTACTTATCACAGCAACACCTGGTGGGCCCTGATGCCGCGCTGCGCAAACAAATTAAGAGGGACATCATACCCAGCATAATCTTTTGGGGGCCTCCGGGAGTGGGTAAAACCACTCTGGCAAATATTATAGCTACCGAGTCTGGCCGCCCATTCTTTACCCTTAGTGCCATAAGTAGCGGCGTTAAAGATGTAAGAGAAGTTATAGAAAAAGCAAAAAAGAGCGACGGCCTCTTCACCACAAAAAATCCTATTCTTTTTATAGATGAAATTCACAGGTTTAGTAAATCGCAGCAGGATTCGCTTTTAGGCGCAGTAGAAAAAGGCTGGATCACGCTCATTGGGGCCACTACCGAGAACCCAAGTTTTGAAGTTATTCCCGCTTTACTCTCGCGAAGCCAGGTTTACGTGCTCAACTCTTTCTCAAAAGACGATCTTATTGCTCTGCTGAAAAGAGCTATTTCTGAAGACGAAATCATCTCCAAAAAACAAATTGAATTACAGGAAACAGAGGCCCTACTAAGACTTAGCGGCGGTGATGCCCGAAAGTTGCTCAACATTTTTGAACTCGTGGTAACTTCTGAAGAAGAAGACAACGTAGTGATCACCAACGATATGGTGATGAACAAAGTTCAGCAAAACACGGTGCTTTATGACAAGACCGGGGAGCAACATTATGATATAATTTCGGCTTTTATCAAATCGATTAGGGGTAGTGACCCGAATGCAGCAGTATATTGGCTGGCCAGAATGATTGAAGGTGGTGAGGATGTTAAATTTATCGCCCGCCGCTTGCTCATCCTGGCTTCCGAAGATATTGGCAATGCGAATCCCACGGCTTTGATCCTCGCAAATAACACTTTTCAGGCAGTTTCTATCATTGGCCACCCCGAATCGAGGATCATATTGAGCCAGTGCTGTATTTACCTGGCCACTTCCCCAAAATCGAACGCCTCTTATATGGCTATCAACGAGGCCCAGACGATGGTAAAAAAGACCGGAAATCTTCCTGTGCCTTTGGCCATACGAAATGCCCCTACAAAGCTCATGAAAGATTTAGGATATGGAGAAGATTATAAATACGCCCATAATTACGATGGAAACTTTGCCGCAACCGAATTTCTTCCGAAGGAAATTAGCAACACCACGTTCTTTCGTCCCGGGAATAATCAGCGGGAACAGTCCCAAAGGGATTTTCTGCAAAAAAGATGGAAAGGCAAATACGGTTATTGACCTTTCTGAGAATATTTTACGCTAATGAGTTGCTGGGAATTAGGATCAAGATATTCAACAACCAGGTTTCCCTGGGTGTCAAAAAAGGCATTTCCGGAGATGTTTTTTGAAGAGTACAGGTAGTTCTCTCCCCCACCCGATTTTAATAAAGTTCCAAATTTATCGGGCTCTCCTTCTCTGTAAAGGTCATAACCCGCAAGTGTTTTCACCAGTTTATAGGTAATGGCTCCATTTACAAACTCTAAATTCCCGTTCTTCTGAACTTCTTCAGGAAGTACCGAAGTCTCTACTGTAGTTTCTTCTATTTCTTCGGAAGTAACCACAGGATCAATTATAACTTCAGAAGCTTGTTCCTGATTATTACTATTATAACTAGCAGCTGGTGCCAGATCTATAATTACTTCGGAAGCTTCTTCCTGAATATCTTTAGCCGTAGGTACAGGATCTATCACAACTTCAGCAGGATCTTTTTTCGCAGAAGTTTCCGCAACAGCAACCTTGCTTTTTATAAGTTCTGTCCCTTCACTTAAGCCCTCAAAAGAAGTAAATGCTTCCCTTAAAGCTTCATGATAGGATTTTTTATAATTCTTCTCCCTGCTCGCCCCTGTTTTTGAAGTGAACACCACTTCATCATTGCAATTCTCTAAAGTGACATAAAGCCTGGAACGAAATAGGCTCGATTCATTATGAACATTAACTTTAAGCACATCACAAAGTCCCATATTAGCCGGAATCTTCTCTTCATAAATTGCGTCAAAACCATATTTTTCTAACAGGAAAGCGGTAAGTGCGTTTACCTGATACTGGTTTGGATGCTTCAGAAATTCAAATTCCTGTGGTACCAGCACATATTTGTACTTATTGACATCCTGCCCAAAAGTGTTACTGGTTATTCCGATTAAAAAGACAAAAAAGAAAAAAATGGTTCTCATTCCCTGCTAAACATTAGTTGGATCCCAAGCTGCACCGAAGCATTCTGCGCCTTGGCGAGATTGGTATAATCCAGAAGATTATCTGCAGCAAGATAAACATTAAAATTGGAAAGTCTGGCAGAAAACAGGAGCCCGATATTTGAAAACGAATAGGAATCGGCTGTATAAGTAATTTTTCCTCTAAAGTTATTATTAAAGGTTTTATCGTAGTAAAGCGTGGTGGCATAGTTAAGCCCGCGGGGCCGTTTTACAGCGAAGAACTGGGCTCCAAGATGGTTAAAATATCTTCTCCTGCCCATTGGCCTGTAGCAGTTACAGGGTTCGGCATTTTCAGAAAAGCCAAAGTCTAAAGAGGCATTAAATTTAACCGGGCGCCAGGTAGTGTAGGAATTTGTAAGGGTTTCATCTTTGAGATTTTTGTCTAAGTTGTCTTCCCATTCATCCCAGTATTCTCGGGTTCCGGGAAAGAGCAACTCAATCCCATCTGTCTCGTAATCGCCGTAGTACTTGTAGTTCTCTACATTTTTGGTTTGGCGTATAAAACCAATATCCAGCAGGCTCGCGGTCACCCTGTATTGATCTGAAGGGTACCAGGTGAAGCCGGCATCGAGACCCAGCCCAATATTACCTCCCAAAAATGCCTTTTTTAAGAAGCTTGCCATGAGTTCTCTGTTGGTAGCATCAGAATCTGTAAGTTCGTCCCAACCGGCGGTGTTTATCAAAATATCCACCTGCGACATATAATGCCGGTAAAGGTTGGGGCCTTCAGGGGAAAGTTCGGTTCTAAAAATCCCTGTATTATCTACACTGTGGGCATTAAAAATTCCAGAATAAATTTTTCCGCGGAAACCGTAGTTTAAATCTTCAGAATAATAATTGGTAAAACCCAGGTGAAAAACGTTGAGTACCTCGGCAGTGAAAGCAGCATCCGAAAAATCGAAATTTCGCCCTATGTAATCTTTATTCCCTTCGTAAGCCAGCACCGCAGGATCTTTGGGAAAGTATACAAAGGCATCCAGTTCCTGGTAGATACCTGCCGTATAATACCTTCTTCGCTGGTCACGCCAACCAATAGAAAAAATCTCAAGTTGCTGGTTAACTGTAAAAAAATCATTCTTGGTAAGCTTGTGCAATGATTTTCTAATTCTGTCATTAATGGAACCTCCATCCTTCCTAAAAATGTCATACATATTCACGCCTGAAGATCCTGCAGACAAATGGATCTGTGATAAAAAGGGAAGACCAAGATGCATATCGAAATTGGTTTCTGCTCCCGGATTTAGTAAGAGGGTTTGAGGCAAATCATCATAATTGTATAGCAGCTGTTTATTTTGGGCCTTTACACCCGAAGAAAATGTTAATATGAAGAGGAAAATAAATACTCTCATCATTTGAATTCAAAGTAGAAAAACCCTTTTGAAGCAAGCTGCAAAGATCCTGCAACCGCCAACGGGTCATGTCTTGTTACTTCAACAGACACTTTTATACTTCTTCTTATTCTATTTATCTGGGCTTCATTAATAATTTCGGTGTAATCTATTACTGACGGTGTTTCTAAACTTCCGCGGGGAATTGAAACCAGTATGGTATGCTGCACCCCGTTTGCAGGGGAAAGAAATCTTATAATTGCAGTTAAGTGACTCTCAAAGGTGTTGGTAAACCTAAAATTGAAATCGGCCCGCACTAGGTCATTTTGTATGTAGTCATCGTCAAGAAAATCAAGCCTGGTTTCGTCTTTTGCAGTTACCCCGCTGCTAGAAACAACGGTGAATTCTTCATCAATAAGATCAAAGAAAATAAGATCGACGGCGGCTTCGGGAGAGAGCACAATCTCATCAGTCTGGTCAAGATCAACATCCTTAACACAGGAAGTGCAGGCTGCGAGGAGTGCCAAAAAGGCCATTTTTGAAAAGCAATTTCTCCAGGACATCTTCATACAGTTCTAAATCTAACGAAATTTACTTCTGCTTATTACAAATAGCGGGTTAATTCCTTCATTTCCATCACCTGATGATGATCTGTAGCATATTCGGTTTTATAGTAATTATACAGTATAGCCTGCATTCCGAAGTCTTTGGCACCTAAAATATCAGCTTCAAGATTATCACCTATCATGATACTTTCTTCCACTTTTGCTTCCGCCTTTTCTAAAGCGACTTCAAAGATCCTTGGATTGGGTTTTTTCACTCCCACATCTTCAGAAGTAGTAATGGAAGAAAAATATTTGAGGATGCCCGAACTTTCCAGTTTTTTATACTGAACTTCTTTAAAACCATTGGTGATGATGTGCAGTTTATATAGCGGGCAAAGGTAATCGAGCACTTCAACGGTACCGGCAAGCAGGTAATTATGTTTCGGCAAATGCTCAATATAATCTATACTTAACTGTTTTATCTGAGAATCTGTAACATTTACATTCATACCTTTAAAAGAGTCACGCAGCCGGCCATAGCGAAGATCTTCTTGTGTGACCTTGTCATCTCTATACAGCTTCCAGTAATTGGCATTTATGGGCGCATATATTGCAAGAAACTCCTCGAGCCTCACTTTTATCTTGTGCTTTTCAAAAATTGAATTAAAGGCAAGCCCCGAGTTGCGGTCAAAATCCCATAAGGTATGATCGAGATCAAAAAATATATGACGAATATTACTGAATTTCATTAAGCATCTTTAAAATTGAAAAATTCCTTCTTGCGTTGGCATATTCGGAAAAATCTTTATTCGTAAATACGGAAATCAACTTTCCTTCAACCATAGAGATTTGTCGTTTTATTTCGAGAACCTTATACTCTATTTCATTTTCTTTTAATTTTCCGAAAGCTTCAGAATTAATGGCATATGGATTCACGAGTAATGGCGTGGTGATTTCAAAATTGAGATCATAGAACAAAAAAGGAGTACAGGTGCCTGCCCGTAAGCCTACAGCCTCGGGATAGCCCATGGAGAAATCTTTTTGAAATTCAAGTTCTACCATGTGGTTATAGGTATCGGGCAGCAACAAATTATAATGATTGTTGATCGCACTCTCTACCGGCCTCTTAATAATATCTTCCATTCGCTTTTTTTCTTCCTTTAAAACCGCGAATTTTTGATTTGCATAATATCCCGGCTGCAGGCCAACTTCGGCATAATCGGCGACCGATTTAATTAGGCTTTGCAGCTCCAACCGATTGTGGTTGATATTCCTGTCATAAGTAGAAAAATCGCTTACCTGAAACATGAACTTCATGGGCACCCGGTATTTTTTTAAAAACTGGATGACCTTTGTATAAATATCGTAAGGATCTTTTTTCATTTTGGTCATTACCTGCAACCGGTGCAACACGTACTTGGGCTTAAACCTGATTAGATCCAGCAACAACCCCAAAACCACTCTTACAATTCCCTTTTTTTTATAGCAATAAGCTTCAGTGACGGCGACGATAGTTTGAGTGGTGAACTGTCTCTTCGGAAATTTTTGATTCGGAAATTTATCACTTAGAACCTGCCGGAATTTTTGTGCCCAAATATCAATGACCGGTTTTTCAAGAAAACCTTCCTGAAAAGCCAGGCTTTCACTCGCCTGAAATCTACCTTCTTTGTCTTTTACATGCGGTAGATATTCTTCGTACCGGCTAAGCAGGTAAAAAGAAGCCGCAAAAATGTCAAAAGGGATCGAGCTGGTTTCTCCCACCGCAAAAAAGCAGGGCACCCCATCCCATTCCTGAACCTTTACTTCAAGATCGTTCATTCCCTGCTCCAGCAAAAGATCTACATTCTGAATAAAAACCTCATTTGCCAGACTCTGTTTTCCGTAGGAGAGCTTCATGCCTTCATGGGCCACAAATTCTTCAATCTTTGATGTGAAGCCAACAGGCAAACCTAAAATTTGCGTACATACGTGTTTAAATACATATGTTATTCTAGGTGTAATTTTTTGGGTGTATACCAGCAGCATAAATATGTATTACAACAAACCTTCATCAGCAAAGCTGAAATAGGACTTTTCTGTTATTATTAAATGATCCAGAACTTTTATGTCGAGTGATTCCCCGGCTGTCTTAAATTTTTGGGTAAGTTGTTTATCTGCCGCACTTGGATTAAGGTTGCCTGAGGGATGGTTATGCACCAGTATTGTCGCCGTGGCACCCAAATTTAGCGCCTGTTTGTAAGCCAAACGCACATCTACCAAAGTTCCCGTTATGCCACCTTTGCTTAAGGGCAACTCCTGAATAACTTTATTGGAATTATTGAGGTAGAGGATCCAGAATTCTTCATGAGGCAACTCCCCTATCTTTGGCTGCATAAGTTCAAAAACTGAAGCACTTGAAGATATCTTTTTCTTTTCGAGAGCTTCAGAAGACCTCCGTCTTCTACCCAACTCCAGTGCGGCCACTATGGTTAAAGCTTTGGCTTCACCAATACCTTTTACTTCCATGAGCTGTTTTACAGAAAACCTTCCCAGTTCATTGAGATTATCTTCAGCTTTGAACAGAACTTTTTTACAGACTTCAACTGCCGATTCGTTTCTACTCCCCGAGCCAATGAGAATTGCCAGCAACTCGGCATCACTTAAAAACTCCCTGCCCTTTTGAAGGAGTTTCTCCCTGGGCCTGTCTCCCTCTGCCCAGTGTTTAATTGTAAAGGCTTTTGATTTCTGAGAATCCATTGACTCAATTTCTCTAAAGATAACAAAATGAAGCTATTCCAAAAATGCCATTTTAGGATACCCAGTTCTTGATCTCATCAAAATTTAAACCTCCGTAATTACCACTACTCATTAACAAAAGCACTTTATGATCATACTGCTGTTCTTGCAAGTAAGTTTTAAACTCCAGCGGATTAATGTATACCGTTAGATCTGTTCGGGAAAAAGCTTTAAAAATTTGTTCTTTAGAAATGGGCTCCAACTTCTTATTTTCTACCGCTTCGGGAGAAAAGAATACTACAGCTTCATCGGCTGCATTTAGAGATGATTCGTACTGCTTAAGAAAATCGGCATTTAAGCTGCTATATGTATGTAGTTCGAGACATGCAACCACCTGTCTGTCTGGATACTGTTCCTTTACGGCTTTAGTAGTTGCCATTACCTTTGAAGGACTATGGGCAAAATC
>Ga0098067_1000201_pt1 | contig 24524 bp, 19 predicted proteins | sample 26_taG_FD_92578 | JGI IMG/M metagenome (GOLD analysis project Ga0098067, IMG submission 92578) | Marine viral communities from Cariaco Basin, Caribbean Sea - 26_WHOI_OMZ | ecosystem: Environmental > Aquatic > Marine > Oceanic | place: Caribbean Sea: Cariaco Basin | collected 2014-11-09
AAACACGTCTTAGTTATATAAATTCAATTTTCGAGAATGTTAAGAGGAGCATTGCTTATACCGCAGGCTCGCTCGCTAAGTAGTTATTGTTTGACAATAATCCAATGTTACGTCGAGGCTTGTCTGATTTGCTAAGTCTTGAGAACAGTGTGGAAGCGGTTGGCGAAGCGAACGATGAATGGCAATGCTTAGGCTTTTTGGCAGCCAATCAGGTTGATTTGGTTGTTCTTGACAACAAGAGAGTGGGAAGTCATTCAAATGATCGCCGAAGATTTGAGTAGTAAGATGATTGCTAATAAGTTGGACATTGCAGAATCAATGGTGAAAGTACATGTGAAGCATAGACTTAATAAGACATGCTTAAGCACTCAAATTGGCGCTGCCGTATGGATGGTGAGTAAGTTGGTTAAATAGGCTACCCATCATAATGCGTTATAGCCAGCTCCAAACCCTATTTAAAATAGCAGTTTCTGAAGCTCTTTATTATTTAAAGTAATATCAGCTAAGGTATAATTATCCATCACTTCAATAAAAGCTTGTGTGGCTTCATAAAGCACGCCTTTTAGCTGGCATGAGGGACTGATGGTACACATCGTTTTGGGCGAACTATCAATCAGATCAACCCTTATTTGCTCAGTTAGTAGCTTTTGATTATCATTACTGTCCACACTACTATTTTCATTTTTACCTACAAAATCACTGCTATTGCCTTCTAGAAACTTGCTCTCAAAGCAAGGAACAATGGCAAAGTCAGGCTCAGTATGACGTAAAACTTGGCCCAGATTAATGTCTTTGGCAGCCATAGCCAGTCGAATGCCACCGCTTTTACCGCGTACACTATCTATATAGCCAAGCTGCGCGAGTTGATGCACGATTTTAGTCAAATGACTCTTAGATATCTGATAGCTATCAGCAATGTCAGATATCGTTGCCAAAGCTTCCGAGGTTGGCATCACCGTTAAATATATCAATGTTCGTAGCGCATAATCACTATAATTAGTAAGACGCATAGTATCAGCCCATTTCAAAAGTTTATCTAAAGCATAGTCAATGCAAAATTAAATTGGTACACCAATCGACCAATATAAATCTTTCTCTCTGCCTGTTCGCAAGCGTGGTAGAGGTATTGAGAAATTCGTCCCAGCAATAAGGTAGCATTCTATTGTTTCTTAACTATCCTTATTGTAGCTAAAGGATTTATTATCTACTTTAAGAAATCCGCTATGCAGATAGTTGAAGAAAGTGAAGGCTGGTTATCGACTTTGAATATCTTCTTCTATCTATCTAATTCAAAACTCATGTCTACAATTAGCAGTAAATGCATTACATATTTTATCAGTGATGACGATGCACGGGTAGCTTCATTATTATTAGAGTTAATAATCTCATGCTCTTTAGGATTAATTACTGACAATGAGTAACCACTATAATAAGCTTCATTAGTGAGATTTTTTGATAATTGACGATAGTCAGCTTTGAGCTCTTTCATTATTTCTAATTGTTTTTTTTCATCCATTATTTTCTGATACTTCAACTCCCCTTTCTTAGGTTTTGTTGTACGCTTCATTTGATAAGCACTTATATTTATACGCCAGTATCTAGCAGGTAGTATTTTTATAGCAATATCCAAATAATCGTAAAATACCTTCTTTTCCTTGAATGCAAAACGAAGGTCGCTATGTGATGAATTCGCTTTTTTATAGAATATTGAAAGCATACGTTGGACATGCTCTTTTATTGACTGATCGAGATATAGACTTTCTAACTTAATAAAGCTGTCCTGCACGAGTTGCTGCTCTTTAGCAATGGTTGGCAGCGTTGGTGCTATCAATAGATGTCCTGACTTTGGCTGTTTGTACTTAGATACTAATTTATAATGAGCCTTGCCATTCTCATCAGCTGCTAGAAGCAGCGCTCGATTATATAGCCCAACTGCATCTTCATATACAAAATGATGTTGGGCAGCTTCAGACACTGTCTTACCTGCCTCAATCTCACTTAAAAACTCTTCAATCTGCCAACGCGCATACTTACCGAAAATAGGGGAAACAATAGTACTCCCTTCTTCTGTGTTTGATTTAAGAAAATATTGCTTACTATTATCAATTTTTCTGATATTTAACTCACGGTTGATAAACTCACGTATTTTTGTCAGATCAACACAGTTATTTTCGAAGTCTAAGGCTTTTGGATTATGTTGATTAAAACTTCGACGTGCTTTATTTGTAAGCTTTGTCACCACATCAACAGGTAGTTCCATAGACGCTTGGTCAAGTAGATGTGCCGAGATGATATCTACAGTATGTATGTAAGAGCTAAAAGTAGTATCTAGGTCGGCATGTCCCGCAAATTCCATTAAAGCATCCCAATGATGGCCAGAATTAGTACGCATTCTACCTAATAAGTCTTCTTTAATTCGCTGCGCCTCATCTTCGTTATAATCAGTAAAAATATCCAAAATTTCTTGACGACATCTCAGTATTACTGACATATTAGAAAGAGCATTATGGCGAAAACTATGTAACACTAAGTGTTGATAATTAGGGCCAATGACTTCTTTAAATACTCGATCTACACTACCTCGATCTAATGGAGTCAACAGTCCCTCGAATGCAAATAAATATTTACCTTCTTTTTTACTACGAGTTCTTTCTATAAAGTAAGTCTGGAGCCCTTCAAACTCATCCGGCTTTAACAATACTGGCAAACCTATTCTACGAGTGCCATCATCTGATTTTAGGGCCCTATGGCTATTTGAACGAATAATTAAATTGATGTCTTTATAAGTATATGGATCATATTCGAGATCTGTTAACCGAATGCCTAATAACTCATTAATTCTTAGACCGGTACGATAGAGCAAAGTAAAAATCACTTTCATCATGCTTCTATTGTATGAAGATAATGTGGTTTGGTTACTGACACTTAGTAAAATATGTTGATATAAATCAGTTGATATTAAACTACTAGAGACTATTTTCGGATCATTCTCACGCTGAAGATGAACATGCGGTGCACCAACATGTTTTTTCAAACTTTGGTGTAGTGAATTCAATACTGTTTGAGTATAGCCGATATTTAAAGTGTTTTTCTTGGCGACGATACTATCGTATAAAAACTCATATTGATGTGCTTGATAATTCGTGATGTCTTCATTACGAGTACCATATAAAAATGCCTCGCCCACTTCTGTCAGGTATCTTGATAGAGTAGAGGTAGCCTTATTAATAGAATTTAGATCAAGCATCCAGAAAATCAAAACTTGCTCACTAAGATTTTGGTATATTTCAGTCAAAAACTCCAGTTGTTCCTTAATCGTTTTCCTACTCCCCATAAGGGCACGGCGAACGTCTTTTAATATATTCTTATGGGCCTCATCCTTACTTACGCTACCATCTGTTTCGACAACTTCATCCTGTAAATTTTGAGTAGATCTATTAAGTCTATTAAACGTTATGTACTCATCTTTGATTGATCATATTCGTATCGAAGTTCAAACATGGATGGTTCATGGGGTTTTGTACTCCACATAATTTGATTTTCTGTTTCGCCATTTTCAATGGTATAGATCTCTCTATCGCAGATACCTTCAGCGAAGGTATATGACATACCTTGATATAATTTACCTTGATAAAATTGCGGTATTGTTCCACAACCATACTCGTCTTCATCTTCATTACAAAACCCTGAAGAGTCTATTTGAATAGGTGAAGATAGCTCGATCTGACATGGTGAGACATACGGTTTACTAATCTCTCCGTTTTTGACTTCATAAGCTTCAAGTTGATGGTCTAGTTTATCAAAGAAGATAATGCCTGTGTATAGCTTACCGCGCTGATACCATTTACCCTTCTGATACCATTTACCGTTACTTTTATTTAACAATGTTGATTTCAATCGTTGCATATGACTCATGTTAGTCTTCTCTGAAAGAGGAGTCATTAATCGTGCCAGCAGAAGCGGTAATGCCATAATTATTCACTTCAAGATATATATGGTAAACCAATGAGGTGCTTCCATCGGTTCGGTGCCCTAGTGAGGACTTGAATGTTCGGCTGTAAGCTAATGGTAGCAATGGTTAAAGTTATCTAAATAATTGTAGTGTACTTCACAGTGTACTTTTTCGGTAGTTACACGGAATTTGGGATGGGCTCTTAAGTGGCTGGATACATAGCACTTTTATCGCGTTGCTCATTTTTTAATTATTCCATACTATATATAACCTAGAGAGAAAAACATGAGTACTGTAAGAAACCTAAATAATGATTTTACACTTCCTGGCACAACATTGACGTTAAAACGTATGGGCTATGGCACCATGCAATTGCCTGGTCCTCACGTGATGGGACCACCTCTTGATAAAGACAATGCTCTTGAAGTCTTACGCGAGGCCGTTGTTCTAGGCGCTAACCATATTGACACTGCTGAATTCTACGGTCCACACGTATCTAATGAGCTTATTTATGAAGCACTAAGTCCTTATAATGACGATTTAGTAGTTATAACCAAAGTTGGTGTCGAACGCGGTGATGATGGATCATGGAATTTTGACTGTTCGAAAGCCGGTTTAATTGAACAAGTTAATGAAAACCTTACTAGTTTGGGGGTAGATGCTTTAGACGTTGTAAATTTACGTCTAGGAAATGCTGAAGGCGCTGATAATAGATCACTGGCTGAACCACTCAACGCTCTAGTAGAGTTACAAAAGCAAGGTTTGATTCGTCACATTGGTCTTTCTTGTGTTTCTCCCGCACAATATGATGAAGCTGTGACAATTGCCAATATTGTTTGTGTACAAAACCAGTACAACCTTATATATCGACATGATGACGAACTTATTGACAGATTAGCCAAAGAAGGCGTTGCTTATGTACCGTTCTTCCCTCTTGGCGGCTTTTCGCCATTACAGTCATCAATTCTTTCTGACGTTGCTAATGAAGTAGGTGCTACTGCTAAACAAGTTGCTTTAGCTTGGCTATTACATCGATCACCTAATATTTTAGTGATTGCTGGAACCTCTTCAATAGAACATTTACATGAAAACTTCGGCTCAATGAATGTACAGCTTTCGAGTGAACAATTAATGAAACTTAATAATATTGCCGATAAGTAGAATAAATACTTAGAATGATAAGTTCTAAGAAATTCCTTTTAACTATTTCTAGTCTTCAACTGTGTAAATTCAAAACTAAGAAATTTGAATCGCACAGTTTGATGATAACCTACTGAAGCGCCAACTTATCCTTATACTCACACATACCTTTTAAAGCATCATCTATCAATGCTTTCATTTTAGACAACTCTAAAATTTTAACTTCAATTTGCTTATTTTTTTCTAGAAGTTTTTCACCCATTTGTGATTGGGTCAGGCTATTTGAATACAATAGCTCTGTTAGCTCTTTAATCTCTTTTAAGGTAAACCCCAACTCTTTTGCCATAATAATCATATTGAGCTGTTCCACAATCCTGTTATCGTAATCTCTATAACCATTAGATTTTCTAGATGGTGAAGATATCAACCCTTCTCTTTCATAAAAACGAATCGTATCTCTGCTTAATCCGACTGTTTCAGTTAATTCTTTTATATTCATAATCGAGCCCTCTCAATTAACGCTTGACTGTGGAGTAATGTCCATAGTTTATAGTAGGCGTTAATTAACAACAAGCGGGCTTATTTATGGATATCAATATATTGACGAATGACAACGTCGAGCTGCGTGCAACACTCTATAAAGCTAATAACCCTAAAGCCGTTGTTCTAATAAATCCAGGAACCGCCACTAAGACTTCTTATTACCTACCTTTTGCTCAATATTTAAGAGAAGATGGTTTTCACGTCATTCTCTGGAACTATAGAGGGTTTTGCGACTCTAAAATAAATCATCTAAAGGATTGTCATCATCAGTATTCTGATATCGGACGGTACGACATTCCTGCTGTTATCGATACAGCCAAGCGCCTATTCAATGATTTACCCTTGTATTGCGTAGGTCATAGCACTGGAGGCCAACAGGTGGGTCTTGCTCATAACGCTGATCAATTGGATGCTCTAATCGCAGTAGCTGTTTCAGCGGGATATTTTAGCTATATGCCGCCTCGTTATCGCCTTAAAGCTAATTTCTTTTTCCGTTTTTTGGCGCCACTTAGTAATAAAATTTTTAATTATGTACCCGCTAAAAACCTAAGACTTATGGAAGATTTGCCTGCTGGTTTTACAGATGAATGGGGGGCTTGGTGCCAAGAAAAGGAGCTGTTTTTTTCAGATAAGTTCTATGGCAAAACCATTCCTCTTGGTACTTATAAAAATTTCAATGTGCCAACCTTCGTCTTCACTGCCAATGATGATGAAATTTGTACTGAACGCAACCTGCAAAATTTTTGGAAAAATGTGACTAGCGATCAACCTATTACTTTTAAACGCTATAGCATTCGTAAGGGGTCAGGCCAATCAGTTGGGCATTTTGGCTACTTTAGAAGTAAAAACACTCATATTTGGCAAGACATTTTAGAGACGATTAACAAGGTACACCATGATAAATCGCTACAAACAATATAAAACTTTAATTTTCATTGTATTACTTAATGTGTTTTCGAGCATTTTGCACTATGTCCATAATGTGATTCATTTTGAGCACTATCCTGAGCCTGACTGGTTATCCCCTGGGCTTGTAGATGCTTTTTGGTTCGTCATGACACCAATCGGTATCTATGGCTTGATCGTGGCTGTCAAAAGCCAAATGAACAAGGGGCGTTGGTGGCTTTATTTGTACGCCTTGATGGGTTTATTGTCATTACTACACTACAACATTGAGACTGATAATATTATGACCGTTGCCATGCACAGTCTTATCTGGTTTCAAGCAATTTGTGCCTTTTGGTTAATCGGCTATGTAACGATGTATTTTAAAAATAAAGCGGACATTAAGAGTACTAATTGAGGAAACTTTAGTCTTTATAAGAATGGGCTAACCTCTTATTTATCGTTTTAAGGAATTGAAAATGAATGTTGAAGAAACAATAGCAACGTGGGAAGCAGAAGAAGCACGTATTAGAGAAAAGCTAGGTGACGCTGATGTTATTCCACTATCAGACTTAACCACTCGCAGCGGCATGGATATTTTTAATGCTATGTTTGCAGGAGAGCTACCTCATCCTCCTATTGGCCTAACACTTGATTACACTCCTATCCATATGGAAAAAGGTATTGCCGTTTTTCAAGGGCGTCCAAAGCGTCATCATTACAACCCATTAGGTACAGTCCACGGTGGCTGGTTTTGTACGCTTTTAGATTCCGCTGTTGGTTGTGCTGTACATACCCTTTTGCCAGCAGGAAAAACCTATACAACGTTAGAGATAAAAGTAAACATGGTGCGAGCTTTGACAGTGGCAACACCTTTAGTACGAGCTGAAGGTAAAGTCATTCATGCTGGTCGGAGAACAGCGACTGCTGAAGGCAGAATTGTAGGGCCTGATGGCAAATTATATGCTCATGCCACCACAACCTGCATCATTCTTGATGTTTAGACGCAATTCTTAATAGTCAATAAAGTTTATCTGACAGTCTTAAGTCTAATAGCTTCTAAACCAAAGAAAAACGCTAAGAATATAATGGATGTTATATGAGTATAAAAAATACGGTAGGCTGGCCGCTCAAATTCAGTAGACAATCTCTGAAAACCATCAACTCCTATGTCACAACTCTTAGGGCATATCTTGGTAACAGAGTAACTAAGACCTCTAATAGACAGACTACTTCTATGAATGAAGCTGTTGATATCAGAGAGCTTGAGTTTAAAAAAGCACCAATTAACTGGATACCTGCTGCTATTTTGATAGCAACGCCAATTGCAGCAGTCATTATTACTCCTTGGTATTTGATGACTCACCAAGTCAGTGCGCCTGTTTGGGGTATATTTGCTGCTTTTATGGTATGGACGGGTATGAGTATTACAGCAGGATACCATCGCTTATTGTCACATCAAGCTTATAAATCTCATCCAATAGTGAGAAATTTTTTATTATTAGGAGCGACTTTTGCTGTGCAAGGCTCAGCTTTTGATTGGGCTTCTAGTCATCGTGACCATCACCGCTATGTTGATGATCCATTTGGTGATCCTTACTCTGTGAAGCGTGGCTTTTTCTTTAGTCACATGGGTTGGATGTTACGCAACTATCCAAGCCGCAAGATGGATTTCAAGAACATTCCAGACTTAACTAAAGATAAAATTTTACAGATTCAACATAAATACTATGGCATATGGGTATTGGTGACGAATGTAGGCCTGGTTGCGGCGCTGGGTTGGTTACTTGGCGATGTATGGGGCTCATTAGTGATTGTTGGTCTATTACGTTTGGTATTAACTCATCACTTTACTTTTTTTATTAACTCGTTTTGCCATATGTTTGGTTCACGTCCCTATACCGATACTAATAGTGGACGTGACAACTTTTTACTCGCTATATTCACATGGGGCGAAGGCTATCATAATTACCATCACTTCTTTCAATACGACTATCGAAATGGGGTAAAATGGTGGCAATATGATCCGACTAAATGGTTGATTGCTGGTCTATCTAAAGTGGGTCTGACTACTGATTTACGTACCGTTGATGATGCTACTATCAAACACGCCGAAGTAAAAATGCAATTTAAACAAGCTCAGCAAAAGATTAGTACAGTAATGTCAGCCAGTCTAGATATTCCTCATGCTATGAAAACCTTCCAAGACCGTATTAATTTTGAGCACGACGCCTTCATGCAAACCGTAGCAGAATGGCAAGAACTAAAAGCGCAAAAAATTGAAATGAAAAAGAATGGGTACTCTGAACGTTTGCATGAGATTGACGACAAACTAAAGCAAGAATATATGAGAGTTGAGAAAAAAATTCTTGAGCATAACAGTAATCTAAAAATGGCTTTTCGTTCTCTCAGCTATAATGACAAGGTTATTCAATAGTACTTCACTAAGGAATTTGTCTTATTAAATACAGGATCCATTAGATATCTTAAGAATGATTAAATCTATTTATAAGCTGTCCCGATTTCATCGTGACAGCTTTTCTCATAATAATCAAAAAAAGACGTCCTAGCTTAAACCTAATTGTTCACGCTGACATAGTCAGTTAGTACTGTAGCCATGCCTACCATAGGATTATTAAGCAGCAGTTTACGAGCTTAATAAGCGATAAAGATTATTACTTTAACAATGAGAGGATAAAAAACTTCTCGGGTGAGGAGCATTGTTCCGTAAGGAAGAATTAACTAATCTATCCTCAAGCTTATAAAACAAGATTTATAGCGATCAACGATATGATTGGGTGTATTGAGCTGCATTATAATCCAACAAGAATTCAAAAGAGTTTGGGCTATAGACTGCCAAGACAACCATCAAACTCTGTAAGTAAGACATTCCAAGCTTATGTCTGTTGGTTTGACAGCAGGGTCAACTTTGAGTATGCAAGGAACATAGCCTATGATAAAATTCAATGGAAACAACAAACAAGACGAATATTATTTAATTCTAAGAAGTGAAAAAATGACTAAATTCACGCCAGAAAACCGCTATGGTAATCCCTACTTCGCTTAAAACGGAATGATAAAATGTTTAATTTCAAATTAGCAATAACTGCAGCTACAGTGATTTTATGTACTGCTTGTACAACCAATCCAATCAAACTATAACAGACACTCCAGCAGTAACTGCTTTATTTGGGGATGATGCTTCGAAAGTAACTAACGTAACTTGGGACAACTTGGTGGCTGTCATTAGTACTGGCAACTATCAGTCTGTCGGACAATTACACAATAAAACAGTAAGAGTATTACTCAACAATGGAACAGTATTACAAACAAAACAACCTAGATTAGATGATATTTACCGCGTGATTCAGAATTGTTCAGAATGTTCAGGGAAACCGTTCGCGACAGAGTAAAGATTTTAGTTGAGCCATACAATGAAACAAGAGTTTTGTTGTGCGGCTAATACTTAATAATAATTGGGGCTGTAGTAGATAAGCACTATGCTAGACTACTTTTATAAAAATAACCCGTTGTCAACTAAGTAAAAAAACACAGCGACAACTGCTAGAGTTTTTCACAGCTTAAGTGACCGCTAGAACAGTCATAGATTTGCTCAATATCCAGCCTAACACTACTGCACTTTTTTATCATAAAATAAGATTTGTGATAGATTATAATCTCCCATTAAAAGTCGATGAACTCTTTGATTTATGCTGTCAAATCTGTAGACATTAACTTGGAATGTTTTATTTAAGCAGCCTGACGATAAAAGTCAAACCACACCTGTCTTGGCGTTTTATAGCCTAGACCCTTTTAATTCTAGTCTGGTTGTAATCTATTGCTCTTTGACTGTAGTATAGCTATGAGCTCAGGATCATATTCTTTAGTACCGATCAGCTTTGCTTTGCCAGTTAGATAATGGCTGCTTTGCCGTCACTGAAACATTACCATTATTATCTGCTATTTTTTTTAACGGTTTCAGCTTTGAAAGCTGCACTGTAGATTTTTATTTTCTTAGTCATGATGAACCTCTATTAATATGCTTAGTTTACCAAGTTTGGTGCTACAGTTGTTTCAGCATAGCTCAGTCCTGATAAATGGGAAAGCGATATACATAGACAACGTACTCTTGAAAGAGCTGGTTGGAAATTTTGGCGTTGCTTTGCGTCAACATTCGTCATGCACAAAGAAGCTATCGTTGAGGAACTTTTAGGTGAGCTTACTAAGCTTAATATTCATCCTATTTCAACTGCACAACCACTTAGTAGTTTATATACTGAGACTAGAAGAGTACAAGCTATCGCAGAACTAGAGACTGATGAAGCTTCTGCTCATACTTAAAATTCAGTACTAATTATTATATTCAGCAGTGAGAAAGATATAATAATTTATAGAAAAATGTATTAATTTTTGTATTTAGTTCATAAACTATAAAGACTTCGTGCAAACTAAATTTGGTCACTTCATCACCTATAGATAGGAAGTTATATAAAAATGACACCGCAAGAAATTCAACAAATGAGAAGAAATGGTGAATATATTAGGGCGAAACAATTAGCAAAAATCGAGTTGGCTAATAACCCTAGTTCATTCCAATTCAAAAGCGTATTAGCATGGTGCTACTATGATGAGATAAAAACTTTGGTAGCTCGATTAGATGAAAATCAAAATGACCATAATCTTATTCAGCAACTTACAACAGCTTACGAAGAGTACATTTCTGGCGACCCTAAAAGGCCAGATATGGCTTTTTCTTTGATACTAAAAATAATAGCTAAGCAGAATGCCCAAATCAATAATTTCTTATCTTATATTGAATGGATGGGAATGAGTGCTCTGAAAGATGAGGATTGGTACAATACTGAATTCCAAGGTAAAACGTTTCCACCTATAGCTCATGATGTTGCAAGAGGCATGTGTAAGTGGGTTAAGTCTCATGACAATGCTACCTTCAATCAAGGTCAGCTTGCTCTAGACTGGTCACGTAAAGTGAGAGCCAACATGAACCATGAAGATGCCGTCTGGTTAGATTGGGATGTGGCTGCAGTGCTACGGAAGCTAGGTGACTATCAAAAAGCAGCCGAGGTTTTATCCAACGTTTTAAAACTCAAACAAAATGAATTCTGGGTATGGAGAGAAGCTGCCAGAATATACGCTCATGAAGATGAGGACTTAGCCCTGGCCTGCTACTGCAAAGCTATGCTATGTAGATCTCAACCTAACTTCTTGGTTAGTACTCATGAAGAGTTTGCAGCTTTCCTTACAGAGCTTGAAATGTATGATAGAGCCAGTTATGAAATTAATAAAGCTTTAGACATTCGCAATACTAATAGCTGGAAAATTAAGGAAGATTTGCAAGTTTTATGCTCTAATGAATGGTATGACCCAAAACAAAACAACTACCAACAAGCTCAGAAGTTCTATAACGACCATTCCTCAGACGCTCTGACCCTTTGCTTCGAGAATATTGAAACAGTACCTGCTACTTATCTTGGGTATATAGAGATAAAAAGAGAAGGCAAGAAGCCAAAGAGAATGCTTAAGCTCTCGATTAAAAACGGTACATCTCATGAGTCAACTCTTGCATCTGGATTTAACAACCTTCAGTTAAAAGAAGGTGACTCTGTTGTAGTGACTAAGGGCACCAAAAACCAAGGGGCAAAAGATTTAATCATAAATATAACTAAAGCCCAAAATATAGATAAGTGGCAACACACAGATAAAGTGCCAGCTCTAGTAAGTTATATTAGTACAGATAAAAAAGTCATCAAACTATTTGCTAACAAAGACGTACAAATGAGGCTGCCAAATCACTTAGAATATTTGAGCCTATCACTAGCCGAGCAAATTAACTGCTATACCGCCATTCATCCTATTAAAAACAAGGTTGAAGTATTTCATTTAGACAAAATCTCTAGCAATCAAGTTATACCTGACTCTAAGTCGTTATCAGGAAATTTGCGTAAAAATGAAAAAGGTTTTGGCTTCATAGATGATATATTTATAGCACCCCACCTAATAAAAGATATAGATAATGGCGCTGAGTTAAACATCGTAGCTTTATATGAAAAACCGCCACAAAGGGAAAATTATAGTTGGAGAGCTCTGAGTGTTGAATTGAAATAAGGCTTGGGCTAACAGGTAATCGTTTATAACTCGCAATCTTTAAAGCCTCCTTATGCTAACGGTGTTGTTCGGCAAGAGCTTAACTTCGTTAATCTCTGGAAACCTTATGGCTATATAAGACTCATGGCTTTCAGTAATAAAACCCTTACCCCATATAGGATGCTCAACTGCGACTTTAGCAACAGTTTCCGGCTCCCCTATTAGCTGTGCCATGCTCACAGATTCAGACTCTTTATTAGTTGCAATTACTTCAACGCTTTCACCTATTACTCGCTCATCTATTTGTGAAAAATGATAGGCTGGATCTATATAGTTATTTAATTGATCAACTTTTTGCTCATAGACATTTATAGTCGACACTATACCAGTGTCCATTAAAGTACTCTCTTCCTGAACTTCGACTCCTTGATTCTCATTGCCTATGCTACAGGTAGTAGTTTCTATAAAAGCATCATCCTCTACTCTAACAGATATAGTTCTTAGATCACTGTTATTGTCTGTCGTCTTTAGGATATTAATGCTTTGCTTACCAAGTACTTTAATAGGTACATGTTTACCAATGGTCCTGTCGGTAGCAAGTTTTTCAAAACATATTAGATAGTTTTTGGAATCAACAGCTTTAATCATTCCATTACCAAAAACTGGATGTTCGACCTGATCTCCTACTTTTATTTCATCTGTTTCATTGATGTACTGGAGTCTTTGTTCCCTGCTATACATCTCTTGATACTGCAATACTTGCTTGTCAGATATCGGTATGGGTTCATCAAGCTGATTTCTATTAAAATCAAATAAAAATCGAGACGGACTCTTATTTGATCCCCGCTCTGATTGCCCTTCACTATCACTAATAATCAATATATCCTCGGCTCTAGTAAAAGCCACGTAAGCAAGCCGTCTTTCTTCCTCTAGCTTTCTAGGATCTGAAGTAGATTTTGAGCTTGGTATATTGCCATCGTTAAATAATGGTAAAAATACTATCTTGAACTCTAATCCTTTTGAAGAGTGCATGGTCATTACCTGGAGCTCATTTTTTTCTTCGTCCTCCTCTGCCTCACGCGTAAACTCGTCAATTATTTGAATATATTCCTCCAGTGACACATCTTGCTGTCTACGTTCTTCCAAAAGTCTGACAGACTCTATTAAATCTTCAACATTATCAATTTTAGCCTGATTAGCCCCTTCTCTTAGGTATCGTAAATATCCAGACATTCTTAGAACGTCACTTACCAAGGTAGAAAGATTATCTTGACCGACTCGACTACGCATAAACTCAATGGCATCAATATACTCATCAGACTGAGTTCTTAAAAATATAGGATCACTATTTGACTGCAGGATCTTTAATGCTTCATAAAATCCGCATAGGTTTGTATCTGCTGTCTGCTCAATTCTCTGATGTAGAACCTCTCCCACTCTTCTACTGGGTACATTAACTGTTAATGCAAAAGAGTCGTTATCACTCTCCAACAGCATCCTTATATAAGCTATAGCGATCTTAATCTCGCTCTTAGCATAAAACTTAAGGCCGTCAGCAATGGTATAGGGATATCCTGCTTTTACGAAAGCTTGCTCAATCGGCTTTTTCGAGCGATGCGTCCTTAAGATAACAGCGACATCCTTGTAACTATATTTTTTAGAGTCAATAACACTTTTGATTTTATCAACAATATAATCCATTTCTTGAGCATCTTTCTTGCAATGAAAATGTATTGGCTTACTACCTTCAATCCTTGTTGGAATGCTGACTTTATCAATTCTATTGATATTTTTCTGAACTAACTCATTAGACAGATTTACGATATTAGAAGTGGACCGATAGTTCTGGGTTAGCAGTAAATCATGACTCATATCAAATGTTTTACCAAAATCTAGAAAAACATCAATATCCCCACCCTTAAAGCTATAGATAGCTTGGTCAGGATCACCCACTACAAATAGGTTTTGATGCAACTTAGAAATATATTTTATCAGCTCCTCTTCAGTCTTACTGCTGTCTTGATATTCATCTACCATAATGTACTGCAGACGCTCTTGCCATTTGTGGAGTACATGTTCATCATGAGAAAATAAATGAAGAGTAAAGTACATTAGGTCCATAAAATCAAAACTTGAATCTCTTGCTTGATGCGCTAGGTACTGGCTCAATATGGTACAGAATCTATTAATTTCTTCTGCAGTCAAGTATAGTTTTGGGCTATTCAATACAAGCAATAAGTGATCCGCAAATAAATTGACGCTGTCATCAAAAGTTCGAGAGTGCATTCCATCAAAGAATCTAACATAGTCTTTTATAGACTTGTAGTAACCGAATACATAGTGAATTTTTTTCATTTCACCATCTTTGATGGTGAAATGCTGTTCTCTATATATTTTTCTTAGTAGCGTTTCTTGCTCAGACTCACCTAAAACACCAAATTCTTTTTTTAGATGCATTCGATGGCCATCTTCTTTTATTACTGAATGGCAAAATCCGTGATACGTAGATATCCTTGAGCTTTCAGCCTGAAGAGTACTAGAGCTAACAATACGATTCTTCATCTCCTCGGCAGCTTTGCGAGTAAATGTAATACACAAAATGTTATCTGGGTCGACACCTAATATATCAGTGAGATAAACATAACGAGTTGCTAAAGCCCGCGTTTTTCCAGAACCAGCACCAGCTGTCAACCTAATGAAACCTTCCGTACTCTCTACAGCTTGCCTTTGAGCTTCATTAAGTCCTTGCTTTGCAAAAAACTGTTCTAATACATCCATTACGCTTGTGCCTCAACCAGTGAATAACCTTTAAACTGCTGTAATATCTGTATTAACTCTTCCGTATATCTGGAGGTATTCATGCTCATTAATGTCGATACATGCATTTTTTTATTTCTATAGAATTTAAAACTACTAGTCATACTATCTTTTTTAATAAAGAGTTGTAGCTCATATCCTTTCTCTTTGCTGTCAATAAGGTCAAAGCCATGCTCAAGCAACTTTTGTTGCACAGTCATAATAAAAAACTCAAATGGTTTGTCTGGGTTAAACGATAGTACTTTTGGCAGACCCACAATGTAGGCCTGTTCTTTTGCTCGAGTGAGTGCGGTATAACTCCATGAGAAACCAGCTCTGGTTTTTAAATGATTTTGCGGTCTATTGAGGCTGATATACACTTTTTGCCATTCTCCACCTTGAGCCTTATGACATGTTAATGCATATCCAAACTTAACGAATAGTGCGTTGAAATAAGAGTCTTGGCGTAATGCCTGCTTAAACTCTGGAGTGCCTCTAGTCAGGTGGCGGTTTCTTTGAACAAAGTTAATCATTAGTGCTTGTTGTTCAAATCGAGTCAATTCAGGTGACTCTTCCCACAGCTTATTGCTGAGAACCATAGTATTGACTAACGTATGGGTTGCTGTATGAAATATCTCCACCTCTGTAAAACTTAATTTAATATCGTGTATGTTTCCGTCTGAATCGTTTATTTGATAATTGAAGCTTTCCTCTTTGCCAATAGCTTCGACAGTAAACATATCACCATTAAAATACCTGGTATCTTCAATGTAGGTACTCTGCATTAATACCAATGACTCTTTTTTCTCTAGGGTGTTTTTTGCAAAACAACATAACTCTCTAAAAGCCAAATTAATAGATAAAACCTCTCTATTGGTATACGCAACAAATATGGCATCGTTAATGTCCCACAAATAAGATTTGATAGCCTCATTCATTGACAAGTCTATAATCTCATTACCATCAGCCACAACCGGAAATTGGGTAAATTCTTGTGCTTCTAACTGTATTCGCAAGGTGGTCGCATTCTCTAGTACTTTGCTAGACTCAGCTTGACGATATACTTTATCCAAATGAATTGACTGCACGTTAGCAATATTATTTTCAGTTAGAAAGTCCGCCTGTAATACCTTAGCCAGACCAACATTTACTGGGGGAAGCTGATACGGGTCCCCTATTAATATAAACTGCCTACTACTCTCTGAAAGCTTTAAATACTCGAGTAAGTCTTGAAAAACATTCCCTGAACCAAATTTCAAAAACTCATTATGGGTATTTTCATGCGATAACATAGATGCTTCATCAATGATGACCACGGCATTGAAAGCTAACTCATTCTCGGCAATCTTGAAGTTAACAACTTCGTCATTATCTTCTTCTATTTTTTTATATAAAAATGAGTGGATGGTTTGAGCGGAGACATGAGTAATATCCGAGACATGACGATACAGGTTTAAAGATGCTCGACCCGTTGGAGCAAGCAAGTAAAATTCTCTTTGGGTTTGGTTTAGTTGCTTAATAATTGTTTTAACAAGCGTTGTCTTCCCTGTGCCAGCACCGCCCGTAATAACAAGTGCTTTACTACTTTTATCATTCAAAAATGATGATATATTATTTTCTTGACTCATAACTTTCCCAAAAATAGTTAATTTCGAATCTTATCCAACTGGCTTTAAACAATAGACCTCTTACAAAAGTAGTTTCAAGTCTCAAAGAATATGACTGAACCCTAATCGTTTAATAAATATGGCAAATATAACCAAAGTGATTGAGCAAAGTGACGCCGGCTTTAAACAATATACAGGGATATGCAAAGCACTTTTGGACAAATGCTAGATGCAATGCAAGAGCACAAAGCGTTTAAGACTAAATCAGGTCACCCAGGTGAGCCTAGTTTAGAGGCTCAGGTCATACTGGCAAACAACCTATTGCAGAGAATACCGAACCCTCTATCATATTGGTATGGACTTTAACATTCATAATTTCTCTGCCAATCACATCATGTGAAAAGTAGAGGATATACTTACACATTCAGGCAGATTTTATTTGCCACTAAAACTGCCACGCGGTAAGCCTAAAAATATCAATCGGTCAGCGATTATCATTGATGCAACCGAAAAACCCATTAACGTCCAAAAAACCAAAAAAAAGTACTGCAGTGGGAAAAAGAGAAAACACACTTTAAAAGTTCAAGTCATCATATATTGGCGAACAAGCCAATCAATATCTGGCTAAATTTCGTATTCTGGTCGAACATAAAACAAGTCTAATCAAGTTGTTTAAAATCTTAGCTGAACGCTATCGAAACAGGCGCAAGCGTTATGGTTTAAGAATGAAACTGTTTGCTGGTATTTTTCATGTTGAACCGCCCCGACTATATCGGAGAGTAATTTACTTGAGTCAGGCAACCATGCCTGACAGGATTAAATTATCATAATACCGCTTTTAAAATTCAAAAGGTGACACATAACCAATCGTGCTATGCAGTCGTGTTTTATTGAACCTGAGAAGCGTTAAAAATCGATTAATTATCGATTTAGCTTTGCAAGACAAGAGCTGTGCTCGAAGTGCTACCCATTCAAGAGTCGCTAATTCAACATCGTTAACACCAGTCCAATTCTGCTTTAAATAATGAATCACCTCAGTCTTATAAAGGCCATTGACCGTTTCAGCCAATGCGTTGTCGATGAATTACCAGTAGTGCCAACAGAGGCAATAATACCAGAATCCTTCATCCTAGAAGTGTAGCGAATGGATAAATACTGAACCCCTCGATCACTATGATGAATCACATCTTTGGGATTATTTCTATCAGCTATCGCTTGATTTAACGCCGCCATCACCATATTGGTATTCATGCGCTTTGATACTTTCCATCCCACAATAGCGCGGGCAAACACATCAATGATAAAAGCAGTATAGACCCAGCCGCTCAATGTCTTGATATAGGTGAAGTCCGCCACCCAAAGCTGGTTAGGACGATGGGCATCAAAGTTGCGATTAACCAAGTCCTCAGCACGCTTTTGGTTGTCAAGGCTGTTGGTGGTAATCTTACCCTTACCGCGCCAGACACCTTGCAAGCCATGCTGGCTCATTAAACGCTCTACGGTACATCGAGCAATCTTTAACTCGTCAGCTTTCATCTGCTGCCAAATCTTATGCACACCATAGCGGCATTCACTGTCCTGCCAAATACGTTTGATTTCACTGATATAATAGTCGTCATGCTGACTGCGTAGTGAACGCTTGTGTGGGTTGTCGCTTAAGTCTTTAGTTCGGTGATAGGTTGACGGGGCAATCGGTAGTACTCTACAGATGGTTTGGGTCCTATATTGATCTTTATTATCGTCAATAAACTGAACCATTATCTGGGTGGACGGTCGAGCTCCGCCTGGGCGAAAAAAGCAGCAGCCTTACGTATAATCTCATTGGCTTGCTTTAGTTCTCTATTCTCTCGTTCAAGCGCTTTAATACGTTGCTCTTGGCTTTGAGCTTGTACGGAGGCAGGAATGGTTTGATCGATGTGTTTTTTATGCCATGATTGCAGGGTTTCAGGCGTGCAGCCAATCTTTGATATTATGGCTTGAGTCGCTGACCAGATGGAGGGATAATCACCCGACGCTTCAATCAGCATGCGAACGGCACGTTCTTTAATCTCAGGAGTGTAGGTTTGTATTTTCATTGTCGTATTCTCTCAGAATGTTGAGTCTCCGACAATCTCGGGGCGGTTCATGTCGAGAATATATTATGACTCTTGTAAGAGGTCTAATATATTTTTTTTAAATTACAACCTTGAATGGGAGGATATCCCATTCATCTGCATTCATTCGATTTTCCCAATAAAAACTGGACTCACTTCTTTTCTATTTCTTCATTCATAACTATCACCCTACCACTAACTTATAATATACAAGGAGTCTAAGTAATTAATGTAATAACATATCTTTAAAATATTTAGATTTAGGAATAAATTCATTTTTTTGTATCGTTAAAATAAGCCATTTATTGACTATATTAGGACTGATCATGAGATATATTATTGGTATATTAATTTTCTCAATATCATAAATAAATGTATCCAAAATTTCGATATTATCGATAGCTTTTCCTTCATTACTATGCCATTTTGATTTGTCAAACTGCGAATAGTTTGAACCGTCTTCAATTGTGCAAAATTCTCTTATGTTAATACCGTCATTAAACCAGTACTCAAAACGTTCATCATTAGTAGTAATGACTATGTCTTTCAATGCTGCATCTATATCTTCTGGTATAAAGGCGTTTCCAAATGAAGCAGAATAGCCCAATGTCCTAAAGGTTACATCCCTCCAGTCAAAACGACAAGATATTGAAATTGTTATCACACTTGGTTTATTGAGTGTTTGTTCTAAAAGCTGATTGACTTGTGTAGCATAAATAACATTTGAATCATTTAACGTAGGCTTTTTATTAATCTGCATTTGATTATTGCCTTCTCTAACTGATAACAACTCATCGTTACTTGATATTTCTTGAGTTATTTGCAAGAGCTTAAAGTCAGCAGGCTGAGCTTTGGGCTTATCCTTGTCTTCGTATTCAAAATCATAATTAGGTTGGGCTTCTGAATGAGAGTGATCTTCTTTAGTAGATCTATCTAACCATTTATCCGCTTCATATATATCTTTTTCTATACCTATCCCTTCGTAGTACATTTTTGCTACCTGACGCTGTGCTTCAATACGACCTTGTCTAGCAGCCTGAAGAAATAGATTAAAAGCTTTACTGTTATTTTGAGGTGCGTATTTGTTTTTTCCTGTTAAATACATTATTCCTAATTCTGTCTGAGCTTTAGAATGTCCCTGATCTGATGCTTTGGATACCCAGTGGAATACTAAGTAAATGTTTTGCTCAACACCTATTCCTTCAGCATAACAGACACCCATTAAATATTGAGCTTCTACATGATTTTGTTTAGCAGCTTTCTTAAACAATTCAGCAGCTTTATCTTGGTCTACTTCTCGTCCAATCCCTTCGAGATACATTAACCCTAAGTAAAACTGGGCATCAGCGATATCTTTTTGTACGGCTTTATCAAACCATTCAGATGCTTTAATTAAATCTTTATTAACGATTTTACCTTCTAGATAAAACCACCCTAAATTAGATTGAGCTTGTCCATGCTCATTATTAGCAGCAAATGAAGTCCATTCAAAAGCTTTTGAATTACTCTGTTCAGTACCTATACCCTCTAAATATATGTTCGCCAGTCTGAATTGTGCTTCAATATGACCTTGTTGAGCTGCTTTCTCATACCAGTAAGCAGCTCTAGAATAACTTTGATTAACACCTTTACCTTTGGAGTAAAGCCTAGCTGAACTAAATTGACCTTCAGTATTCCCTTGTTCAGCAGATTGCTCAAACCAGTATACCGCTTTAGCTTCGTCTTTTTTTGTACCATTCCCTTTTAGATATTTTAAGGCAATTTCATATTGTGCATCTACCAACCCTTGCTCTGACTCTGTTAGCAGTTTTTTAAACTGTAACTCATCCTCTTCTACCATTTGTTCAAGTTTTTTACCTAAAACCATGAACCCCCTAATTAAAAGGAAAATAACAATAGGAATTAAAAAAGCCATGCTTTTACCTCTTAATTTATAATAATTGTAGTGATAGAATAATATTGTTTGAGAATATGAATTATCTTTTCAATTTTGTAAACATAAATTTGATAAATTTTAATGGAACTGAGTTATGCTGAAAAAATTCTATACATAAGCTTGCCAAATATTAAAAGGTTAAACCATCAACAATCAGCAAAAAATGCAAAACATAACTCATCAAAGCAGAAGATAATTTTGTCTTACCTTTTTTCTGGAGTGGACTAATAAGTGTTAACGAATAGCCGTTATAAGTGTCTAAATGAATTAGGTCACCTTCGAATTCAGGCATCTCCTTTTCAAACTCTTCTATTTTTTTAAGCTTAGCTGGTTTATCAACAACGGAGTGATATACATTTTTACTCTTCTTATTGAGATAAGGCTCTGACTTAAGGCAGCTGATATTAACGCGCCAATGCTTACTTGGTAGTATCTGACACATAGTACTTAAGTACTTATAAAAACTCTTTTTTTGCTTAAAAGTAAAACGAATGTCACTTTTAGAGCTATTAACCTTTTCATTAAAGACTTGAAGCATCTCTTTCACCTTCCGCCGGCTTTCCTTAGACTCATATAACTTTTCAAGATTATCAAAGCATAAGTTCACTAAAGCTTGCTCTTCATGATAATGCAGCGGTGTTGGCGCTAGTAAAATATGGTCAGAGCGTTGTTTACGTTTTTTAGAGACCAGTTTATGGTTTAGATTGCCCTCAGTATCTTTAACTAAACTCAATGCTCGCTCATAAATCATCAACGCATCATCATACCTAAAGTTTAAACTACTGGCCTCACCTAGCGTTTGACCATCCTCAATGTTCCATAAAAGCTTTTCTATCATTTCACGGTTATATCTACCAAATACTGCTGAATGCTGCTTTTTATCAGTATCAATAGAACTATTACTTAATAGAGGTATCTTCACTTTATTAGCGAGCATTAACTTTTCACAATTAACCTTACGATTCACATATTGTCTGATTCGATTGAGATTAACAGCGTTGTCCCTGCTCTCTAAAGCATTTTTGTTATGCTGCTTTAGGTCCATACGACTGGTGCCAATCAACTTATTAACAATATCCAGAGGCAGGGACAATTTAGCCTGCTGCAATTGATGACTTGCGATAATATCAGCGGTATGAATATATGAGCTAAAAGTCGTGATGAGGTTAGCATGACCTGCAAACTCCATTAGCGCATCCCAGTGATTTGTCGAAACGCTGCGCACTTTACCTAAAAAATGAGTTTTAATATCATGGATTTTTATCTCATCATAATCTGTGAATTGCATGAAAAGCATTGGGTTACACCTGATTATAAGCGCTATATTCGATATCGCATTATGACGAAAGCTATGTAGGGTAAGATCTTGATAAGCCGTATTTTCTAATACGCGTTTTAGTGGCTGCTCAATACTATAACGAGACAATGGAGTGGACTGATAATCTAAAGTAAATAAATAGCGAGAAGACTGACCCTCTTTTAGATGAAAGAAACTTTTAAAATCTTCTAGCTCTTCTGTTAAAAGCAATACTGATAAATAAATTCGCCGCGTACCATCATCTGATTTCAAGTCTCGATGCGCGTTAGAGCGAACAATGAGGTTATACTCCATAAAACCTTGATTGTCGTATTCGATATCTTTAACCTGCAACCCTAATATTTCACTGATACGCATGCCGGTACGGTATAACAGTATTATCACGATGCTAAGCGCTTGTTTATAGTATTCACTCAGCGTCTCTTGCTCAGCGATACAACTAAGTATAGCGTGATAAACCTGATTAGGTATGAGATAACTGGATACTATCTGGGGATCACCACCGCCTCTAATATCAATGTCAGGCGCTTGATAATGCTTTTTTAAAGAATGATGCAGTGAGCAAATAACCGTTTTGGTGAACCCTAGTTTATTTGGGTTCTTCTCGCCAATAATTTCGTTGTATATATAGTGATAGTCATGTTTTGAAGAGTGTGAAAAATCAGCTGTACGAGTCCCTGCGATAAAGCCATTGCCGATTTCAGACAAATATCGCTTCAAGGTATTGATTTTATTACCGCTGGTGAGCAAATCAAGCATCCATCTCACTAGTCGTTCTTGGTTGGGATATAGCTTTTGAGTCAATAAATTTATTAGCTGTGGTTGAACCTGCTTTTTATCGCCATTGAGTATGGTTCGTATTTCTTTAACTGCATCAGATCTAAAACGCGCGACTTTTATAGTATCAAGTGAGTCCTCAGCGCTATTACTAGATTCAATTACCAATTTACTGACGTGTTCATCTAATAGAACCGCATTGGGTGTTTTAATACCCTGAAAATATCTAAGCCATTGCGATGTTGATATTGAGGTTTGTTTTTGCTGACCTGTTAGCACCTGGATCAATTGAACGTCTAAATATACTTCTGGTAGCGTTTGCCAATAGATTACAATATGCCGTAAGTAGCTAGATCTATTGATGGACTTAACCGTGAATTTCTCTCCAATAAACTCCCCTAGCCTTTTTATCACTTGATGGTATTTAGGAAATTCGTTTTGCGCTTGACGCTGGCGTTGTAGCTTGAGCAGCCATAAACGGCTAATATCATCTATAATTATCAGGCGCGTTTGATACACCTCATCTAAACCCCCCTCTATAGGAGTAACCTCATTGCCATAGTCAGGTGATAATAGCCTGAGTGGCATGATAAGCATGTCGTCAAATAACTGATATATCGGTTTACTATCTTTGAGATACTCATATATTACCTTGAGTATCTTTTCATCGTTATAACCTGCAAAACTAATTAGTGAAAATAAAAACCAACTTACACAATCAAGTACGCTAAAGGTATTTTTTTTCTGCCATGTATTAAACGCTTGTGTGACAATATTTTGGGCTTTAGACAAGTATAAAAACTCATCAAAATCATTGATGTTTTTTGGACGCTGTGGACGTACAGCAATGATGGGCTTTGGTAATAACGGCAGGTGTCTTTTTTTACGCTCTTCATTAATATTATCGAAAAAACGCTTGCGCTCGAATAGTGCAAATGGAATAAGATGCGCTGAAACGGACTTTTCAATGTCGTTATAAATCGCTTCATATAAGTCATAAATCTGCTCGTCTGTTATCACCTTTAACGACTGACGCTCTTTAACAAAAGCATTCCAAGCGTTTTGGCACATCTCTTTTGTATGCTGTAATGCCTGCTTACGCTTATCCTGCGCTTTTGCTGAGCGCCTCAAATGACCATGTAGAGTCTCTAACTGTGTCATAAGATCACCTGCTGTAATTCCAGTTCTTCTGCCAACTGCTGATAAGATTTTTTAGCGGCTACTATATGACCTATAGCCAGTGATGAATTTTTTCTCCACGCTTCTTGGCCCATCATTTCATGACCAAAAATCGCCAAAATAACTGCTTCATCTACTCCCTGCTCATGTAAAAACCTTTGTCCCACATGGCGTGTCCAATCTGGCTTAAAGC
>Ga0098067_1000203_pt1 | contig 24348 bp, 18 predicted proteins | sample 26_taG_FD_92578 | JGI IMG/M metagenome (GOLD analysis project Ga0098067, IMG submission 92578) | Marine viral communities from Cariaco Basin, Caribbean Sea - 26_WHOI_OMZ | ecosystem: Environmental > Aquatic > Marine > Oceanic | place: Caribbean Sea: Cariaco Basin | collected 2014-11-09
ACTAGAATTCAAAAGGGCTTGGGCTATAAATCACCAAGACAGGTGTGGTTTGACTATTCTCGTCAGGCTGCGTAATTAAAATCTCCCAAGTTTAGTTGTACGGATTTGACGGCAGGGGTCAGAATGTCAGCCGCATCTGCTCTCAGTACTTCAGCATCATGGGGGACGAGTACGAGAGTATGACCATCGACTTCATGACGGTAGTAACCCGTAATGCCAAATAGTGCCAAATGATATTGTAGGTAGGACAGATCGGTCTGATTGTATTGGACACTGTGCTGAATGTGACAGTCTTTAAGTTGATCATCGATTTCGATTTCGATGTCTATGTTATGGCGGCTAATGATTTTTTCGATTAGCTCAGCCAAGCTTAAATGATGATGGCGGCGATTGTGACTGGCCAATCTTAGCTGTGCTAAGCCCGGCTCACAAATGACTCGATATGCCGCCATACCTTGATTGCTACCCAATGCCGTTACTTCAGTGATGATGCCATGGCGGGTTTGTGTGGGCATCATCAAGTCGCCGGTACCCCAGTGCAGTGCAACACCCTGCCCTATCCAGTCCTCAACCGCTAGATCCGCTTGGTCATTCATTAGGGTGATGCTGTAGCGAAAGCCACAATACAAGGCCAACTGTTGGTCTCTATGAGACTGACCAAGCTTCTGGGTTCCTCTATCACGGTGCTGACCCTGATGATAGGGGTTAGGATAATCATGAGGTGCAGGCAATAGCGCAGCGTCATCCAAGACAGTCGCCGGAAGATTAGCCCCAAGCAGACTTTCGCAGATTTCAGCGCTACTGATAAGGCTACTAGCAATATCGGGATGCTCACAATTGAGCTGAAGATGCCGATACGATTGAGTCCATGCCATGTCACGCTCCTTAGTTAGGATGTCAATAAGCGGTTAATAGCTCTCGTCTGCAGGGTCAGCAGCGGGTTTGATACCGATGATGTCAGCGAGTGCAGCCAGCTGCTCTTCGTTTTTGATGATATGAGCCAGCCACTGATCTAGAGGCATATCAGCCCATTCAATCGCCCGACCTAACAGGAAGGTCACGGGACTATGGGGTTCATTACTAGCGAAGTAGTCTTGGATTTGTCCCAACAGCTTGAGAGCTTGTTGGCGATTGACTCGATGGTCGCGGCTTTGCGGATTAAAGTTAGTAGGCTTAATTGATTGAACCATTGGCTGAAAATGAGTTGAGGGGCCACTCGTCTGACTGTCATCATGCTCTTGACCTGCTCCGTCTTCATTGTCATTAGCCATTGCGTCCTCGTCGCTAGTCTCTTCTGCCAAATGTTGGGGGAGCAGAGGTTTTATATGCAGAATCATGGCAGCTATTAAGTCTGTCACCGGCGCAAATACTGGCGCATCCATTCCCATCAAGTCATTCAGCTGATTAGTGAGCGCGTCCCATTGTGAGCTGATAACACCTAGCTCACGTATCAGCGTCTGCTGCCAAGCCCGGTCACTATGTTTAATAGCGTGGTAATAGTCATTGAGGTTAAGTTGGCCTTTGATATCACTGTCTGGATTTTGCAGACGTTGCTTGTCATGATCCCGGGCTGTCAGGTAGTGATTATAGTTATAGAGCCCCGAGCCTCCCTCTGAAGGGTCGGATAGAGGCAATTGTTTGAGGTCTTCTGTGAGCGCTTTGACAAACCATGAATATAATCCTGCTCGGATATCCATACTGTCTTCTTCACCATCAAGTGGCGGATACATGGTGAGCCAATACTCTTCATGCAAGGCCAGTAATAATGACAGACCATAGTTGATACCTGCCAAATGATCCGTGTGACTGAGAGCATCCGTATACCAAAGGGCTAGCTTTAAATCCTTGCTGGTATGCCTCAATAAGTCGGCACATTGGGATTTCACAAAGTCCCAATCCGCAACTTTTAGCTCAGTGACCCAATTGCCTTGAGCCAATAGCGGGTCATCAGCTTGGCGGGCAGCGACTATAGCATCGAGCCTTTGATCAAAGGTAAGGTCTTCTCCTACCCCATGGCGACTGTCGGTAATAGGAGCGACGAGGGTCTCTATAGAGGGAAACTCAGGAGCTGACTGCTGATGGGAGGTGCTCATGGCGCTATCTCCTCGTCCTGAGACAGTGGCAGATCGCTAGATGGAGCGGACGGAGCCTTATCACCCTGATTAGCAGTACTTTCCAAATGATTATCTTGCTGGTTACCAGCCGCTACCTTCTCTGAATTCTCGATGACAAGATCGTCCTGTTCCCTTTCACTTTGATGAACGAGTTGGCTCAAAGGTACGATATCCTCTATCGCCAATCGGTAAGCAAACTGATCGTTGTCATCGACGAATACCGTAACGCTCGTCAAGACGCTTTCATGATGATCATGAGCCAACAGCTTGGCAGCCAGTTGGGGTAGTAACGTATGACTAATGATGGCGTCCGCATTACGCGCTCCCGAGTCCACTTCGTGGCAGCGAGATAAAATCAGTTCGATCACCTCAGCATCAATATGACAAGGCACCTCATAATTTTGTTGTAGCCGCAGGCTGATTTTATCGAGTTTGAGGCGAATGATTTCGGCCAAGGCCTCATCAGTAAGTGGATAATAAGGAATCACGGTGAGTCGACCCAAAAATGCGGGTTTAAAGACTTTATACAACTGCGGATTGATCAGCTGTTTTAAGGCCTGACTACCAGGTAAGGTAAAGGTAGAGTTTTCCAGGTCGGTATTAATACAGTGTTGCATGATGACTGAAGAGCCCACATTACTAGTGAGTAATATCAAAGTGTTCTTAAAGTCAATCACTCGCCCCTCACTGTCTTCCATCACCCCTTTATCAAAGACTTGATAAAACAAGTCTAAGACATCTGGATGTGCCTTCTCGACTTCATCAAGCAGCAGGACACTATAAGGCCGACGTCTGATAGCTTCAGTTAGTACCCCGCCTTCCCCGTAGCCAACATAACCCGGAGGTGAGCCTTTTAGCGAGGCGACACTGTGCGCCTCTTGGTACTCCGACAGATTGATGGTAATTAGGTTACGCTCACCCCCATACAGCACCTCAGATAAAGCCAGCGCTGTCTCAGTCTTGCCGACGCCGCTAGGCCCTACTAGCATAAACACCCCTTGCGGTCGATTGGGATCATCCAAGCGTGCTTTGGCAGTATGAATGCGTTTGACGATAGCCTCGATGGCATGGTCCTGACCTATGACCCGCTGCTGCAGGGTATCTGCTAGGGTGAGAATATGGTTTTTTTCATCCCCCGCCATATCTGTTAAGGGAATCCCAGTCCAGTCCGAGATAATTTGTTTAATCACCAGTCGATCTAGGACAGGATGTACCAAACGACAAGAGGTCTGGGCTTCTTTAAGCGCCTGCTCCAACGTTTGATACGCTGCTTGCTTATCAAGGCGATCACCAACTTCAAGCTCCCCTATAAGCGCCGCATTTAAACTATCTAACTCAGCACTCAAAGACCGCTGCGTTTGCCATTGAGTCGTCATATCCGTGATTTTCTGTTGATTCTGTTGGCGCTGATCATCGAGTAAAGCGATCTGTTGGCTGAGCTTGTCTTTGTCATCTGCCCCGCCGACTCGCTCAAGTTGTTGAGTTAAATTGTGCAGATGTAGTTGAAGCTGACTGTCGAGGGCGTTCAGCATATCCAATGGGTTTGGCGTGGCGGTTTTAGATAAGCTCACTCGGGCTGCCGCAGTATCTAAAACGCTTACGGCTTTGTCTGGAAGTTGGCGATCGCTGATGTAGCGCGCTGATAGCTCGACAGCCGCGCGCAGGGCATCATCCTCAATAGTAATATCAAAGTGATCTTGCATCTTTTGGCTAAGGCCACGAATCATTGCTACCGCCGTATCAAGGTCAGGCTCTTCCACCTTGACGACCTGAAACCTTCGAGATAATGCGGCATCTTTTTCAAAGTATTTTTTGTATTCTGACCAAGTGGTGGCTGCAATAGTTCGCAACTCACCGCGAGCTAGTGCCGGCTTAAGTAGGTTGGCCGCATCATTCTGCCCGGCCTGCCCCCCAGCACCAATCATCGTATGGGCTTCATCGATGAATAGAATGATAGGGCTGGGTGAAGACTGAACCTCTTCGATGACTTGCTTTAGGCGGTTTTCAAACTCGCCTTTGACACTAGCGCCAGCTTGCAGTAAGCCTAAGTCCAAGCTGCAAATAGCTACGTCTTTTAGCTGATCGGGGACACTGCCATCTACGATTTTCTGTGCTAGGCCTTCGACCACAGCAGTTTTACCTACGCCCGCCTCCCCCGTCAAAATGGGGTTATTCTGCCGGCGCCGGATTAAAATATCGACCAACTGATGAATCTCAAACTCGCGACCGATGACGGGATCGATTTGACCCGAGTCGGCTTTTTTTGTGAGATTATAGGTATATTTATCAAGAGCTGGAGTGGCTGCTACGCCTTTAGCTTCTTCGGCTGCGGCGCTGTCCGCTTTATCTAGGCTACCGTCCTCTCTCTGAGTAGGCTTAGGGCTACTGTTAATAGTACTGGCACTGGCTTCAGTACTGCCTTTACATTGACGCTCATAGTCATCTTTGAGCGCCATGCGATCAATATATTGCAGCTCATCGGGCAGCTCGGCCAACCGCACCTGATATCGCTCATAAGTCAGCAAGACTAATAGTATATGACCGGAACGAATCTCAACCTGACCCCCTTTGCATCCCTGTTGGCTGCTCGCGACTTGCCAGGCATCTTCTAAAAGCGCTATTAGCTGCTGACTAAACACGGGCGTCTCGCCTGCCCCTTGGTTCTTCTGCATTAGGGCTGTCTCAAGCGCCTCTATAACGGATTGACTAGCGATTTTATTGGTTTTGAGAATTTGTACGACATCATTATGCGAAGTAGTCACCAACTCATGGAGGAGATGGACGATATCGACTTCCTTATGTCCCAAATCGATACAGCATCTAGCCGCCTGCTGCAGGCATTGACGACTGCTAGGACTCAGTCGAGTAATCACCGCCTTTAATTGGCTCATAGCTTTATCCTTTTATTTCGTCTTTAGGTAATCGTTTATAGGGATCAATAGCGTCAAGATTTATTGAATGGGTAGCGCAAAGCGTGTGTCGCTATGATGCGACTTAGCAGGGGCAGTCAATAAAAACCCGCCTCGTCCCAAACTGCCAAAACTATCTTCAGACAACGACAATGACTTAATATGCGCTTTGTCGAGCTCCAGTTGTATTTCTACCGCCAAGCTGACTCCGCACCATTTCCGGATAAAATCGACGATAACTTGGTACATATCGCCTGCAGGTAGCAATCTTAAGTAGCGATCAGTATCTAAACAGTGAAACACCACGCGAATTTTACTGTCGAACTGGACGACCCGCTCTCCACAGAAAGCCGAGACCCCAAGTGCGGCAAACTCACCACCTAGGGCTGACTGCTCCTCATCTGGCAAACTAAACCATTCCGGGACAAACTGCTCCACACTCACCTTAATGTCTAAAAAGTTGCTCAATACCTGTGACAACTGGTCGGCGGTCAGACGTCCCGGTGCGATCATCCCAGCATAGGCAATGAGACTATCGATGGCCGTCAGTTTTTTGGGTTGTCTGGCAAGCGCGCGCAGGCACAGCAAATAGTTGTCTTTATTGCTGTCGAGTTCATACTGTAATGGCAGGTTATAAAACCAGCTAGACGCCACATACAGCTCTGTCAGACGGTGATTAAATAGGTCCAGAAACTCCGGAGCGGCCTTATCTTTGGCATGAGTCACTCGTGAAGCCAAGTAATCGGTATATAACGCTGGTAGTGCTGACAATGGACCAGTCAGGCCTATCACGGCTGGATATAACTCGACCTGTCTAGGCCTGTAATTTACCGAATGTGTTGATTTTGGCTTACTTCCTAGTCCTAGCTTTTGCATAATGGCCCTATCTTCCTGCCCACCTGCTCTTAGCGAAGCGTCGCGACTTTCTTGCGATGCTAGAGTCATCGACTCAATTTCGGCTAGGGGAAAAGCTAAGGACAAAGAAGCTCGATAGCGCACCTTAAGGGGCTGATGACCTAAGTTATTTTCGTGATACAGCAAGCGAACTGCTTGCAGCAGCTCATAGCTTTGTGGTTGGGCGATTAATTCGCTTAGATAAGAGGACTGAGACCACTGCGCGGTTGACACCGGAACACCTCCTTTTTAGTCGTTGCATCAGAAATCACCACTTCGACGAAGCTATTCAAACTGGCGTGATAGCCAAAGACAAATGCCAGTAAATAGGCAAATTGGCGAATACTCACTCCGGAAAACTGCTTTTGGTTAATGGCGATATTGACAACCGTCCCGCGAACAAATCCCGGTTGCGGTGAGCGCTGAATGCGTCTGGCTTTAATACTCGTGGTGACGGACACTATCCCCTCGACCAGCTGTTTGTTCGCGGCAGATTGCGTGATGTCATAGAGTGACAGGTACTCTTTCATCAACTCGGCATCTTGCGCAGCAAGCGATAAAAAGTTTAAGCTGATTAGTGAAATTAGGCGCCAACGTTCCTTACCGGTATAGTCAAACCTAGCGGTTCGAGTAGGTTGTTTGAGCAAAGACAGGCTACCAAAACCGCTCATGCCCTCAGCAAAGAGATCACCTCGATTTTGGCCAAATACAATCTGAGAAGGCAAGTCTCTATTGGTGCATTGCAAAGCTATGCTCATACTGGTCGAGCCGGCCAAGTCCTCTCGGTGCTTTTCTACAAACAGGATTTGATAGTCAAACCCCTGCTTAAATTCGGCTAAGTCTTTATCTCGTTTAATATGGTAATAGCGGCCTTCATCTTGCTGCTCATAGTGATTGAGGGCATAAAAAGGGTGGTAGTCCCGTTGGATTAACCGGTTGTTGTTTTGTTTGGACTCGATTACTTTGAGGACATCATAGATTTCGTGATGATACGGTGCCCGTGTGTCTGGGACCAAATCGTAATAGACTGACCTGTGGCTCACTTGGATAGGTTTAGCGGCTAATTTGAAAAGATTAACGACGGGCGTGCAAAATAGTTTGATACTGCTAATGCTCAGCTGTTGAAGATTTTTTAAGCGAATGGTGTTTTTTTTATCAAACTTAAAATAGCAACGAATCTCAAATCCCGACGCGTTGATTGCTAGATCCGGGCAGACTTTACCCAAATCTAAACGTAGGAAATTGAACTTTTCGGGGAAGTAGAAATACTCTTTCAATAGACTGGCCGCTGCATTGCTCACCCGCTGATTAGGCAACACTTGCTGTTCAGTAGCAAAGCCTACTAACTCAAAGGGACTGCCGACCATCTTTTTGGTTTGCTCACCGCAGATATGGGTCTGCTTGATATCACAACATAACAAGTCCCAAAGACTCGCTCCTTGACTAGCATCCTCGTCGATATATAGGTCTAAGGGGTATTGTAATAGGGCTTGATAATCAAAGCTGGCGTTAAGGCCCTTAACCTTGATACTAATACAGCCATTCAGGTAGCCATGCTGATGATTATAGACTTCTTGGCCTGTCTCAAAGCTCACACTCTCCATCTCTAGCGGCATGAGGGTTACCGCTTGCGTCGACTGAAATTTACAGGCTATACCATTCACTTTTTGAGTCGCAAACTCACTACGAACGGGCACCTCGACAGGGGCGCTTAACGCGCTAGCTTGCACGCCTAAGTTAAATTGCGCGATCGAGACTGAGGGAAAAGGCTTGAGGTAATCGGGATAGACGACTTCTAATAACGACTCTGTAAAGTCAGCATAGGAGTCATCTAATTTCTTATTAATACGAGCGCTAATGAGTGAGAACGCTTGGATCAACCGCTCAATATGAGGGTCGTCCACCGTATCATGCGCCATTAATAAACGATTTGCGATTTTGGGGTATTTTTTAGCAAATTCTTTGGACTGCTTATTAAATAGGCTGAGCTCATGTTCAAAGTATGGGAGTAGACTGTCCATATTGCCTCTAAGTGGTTCAATATTGGTCGTTCTAGAAAGGGCATTTTTTATTGGTTATGACTTACCATTTAAGTGACTTACGTTTTAAGTGGCTGACGTTTCAAGTTATTTTGGTTTAAGCTATTTTGGTTTAAGTTATTTTGGCTTAAATTGATAAGGTTTACAGTAATAGCTACTTCACTTGATAGCGCTGTGAGCTCGGTTCAAAAAAAGCATCAAAACTGACCAACTCTTGGGCCGGATAGACTTTGAGTAACGCTTCAATAGAAAAGCACAGTTGATTAACTTCTACCGCGCCAATATCCAAACTGACTCGAACATTTTTTAGCCGAGAGTCCTGCTGCTCTACTGTGCTGGCAATCTGCCGACAGATGTAGTCACAGTCCATTGGATTGGCACTACTTAACCCAACGAAATCCAGAATCCCAAAATTTAATATGGAAGACCGTACTAGCTCAAATTTTTCAACGCGTTTGCCAACTACCGAACGGGTGTTAAGCAAGGCTTCTAAGTCGCGAGCTACTGAGGTTTTTAACTCATCGATATTGAGCCGACGAATCAATAGCTGATCTCCTACTTGCTGCGGACTGTCGTCAAATAGCTGCTCAAACAAATTGGGACGAAAGCCAAGATCTTTGACACCAAAATTCATGACTCTAGAGCTCCTAGACAATGAATGTAATCAAAAATGTAATCAAATGGGTGCTAACTCTTAAAACTAACGCTTTAAGGCCAAGCTGATATAACGAGAATAGAAATAAAATACGGCAATTAAATTAGAAAAAGAAAGGCCTACCTATAAACCTTTCTTATAAAGTAAAGTGAAACAATCATAGACTCTCATCATTCTTATCCGCTTTAGTTAAGCGGTGTAAGTCGCAGTATTATTCGCTAATGACCATTTTTTCGTCACTGCGCCTTTCGCTGACCCATCGATATCTTGTTGGGTATACGTCCACTCTACAGCAGCGTACTTAATACCGAAGACTTCTGTCGGGACACCTTCTTCTTCTACTGAAGGCTCTACAGCGGCAATCAGGGCATGCTTGAGTTTAACTTCAAGATACTTAACCCGTTTGTCACCATTGGCACGATAGAAGTCGACTTGGACCTCATCAAAGGTATACCCTGCCGAACACGCTTCCCAAAGTTTTGGACTGGTAGAATCCAAGTCTTTCATAAACGTCATGTCAGCATGTTCGCAACGCTCAGAGGTATGACCACCCACACTACTCGCAGTAGCTGATTTAGGTTGGCGAATTAAATGATCCCAAGTATTGACCTCCAGCCAGCCTCTATGCTCGCTATCTCGAGACTCGCCATCAATCTTATATTTACCGCGAAACTGAATATAAATATCCTTCATACCATGCACCTTTTATTAGTGGATTAAGTTTAGCCTTACAGGTTGCTATCGATTAGCTGTTACTGGACTGCGGTAGCTGAGTGACTAGCCGCAAAGAAACAGACAATTCGTCTAGCTGAAAATGTGGTCGTAAAAAGACCACAGACTTGTAGACCCCAGGTTTACCGGGAACTTCTACAACTTGAACAGAAGCTTCGCGCAGTGGGTACTGAGCTTTAGCTTCTTGTGAGGCGCCATCATCTAACAAGACATAGCGGGATATCCAATCATTCAAAAAGGCCTCGACATTACCTGCCGCCAAAAAACTACCGACTTTGTCGCGCATCATGGCCTTTAAGTAATGGGCAATTCGTGAGACCGCCATAATGTACTGCAGTTGGGTAGAGAGCACTGCATTGGCATTGGCATCGTCATTCTGATAAGTCTTGGCTTTCTGAACGGACTGCGCGCCAAAGAACGCCGCATAATTAGTATTTTTGCAATGGACTAAAGGAATGAATCCTAAATCGCTCAGTTCTTTTTCGCGGCGATCGGTAATCGAAATCTCTGTTGGGCATTTCAGTGCCAAATCCCCTTCATCAGTCTTAAAGGTATGCACTGGCAACCCTTCGACTAACCCACCACCTTCTACACCACGGATAGCTGCACACCAGCGATAATCTGAAAAGGCTGACGTCAAACGAGAGGCAAAGGCATAAGCCGCATTCACCCAGAGATAATCGCAATGATCCGCCCCTGAGACATCCTCAATGAAATTAAAGCCTTCAACGACGGTTCCATCTTTAGGGTTATAAGGAAGTCGGCCTAGGAAGCGTGGGACCGTTAGGGCGACATAACGGGCATCTTCTGACTGACGAAAAGCCCGCCAGCGAATATACTCCGCCGTCTCAAATATTTTGGATAAGTCACGAGGACGACCAATATCCGTAAAGGTCTCTAGACCAAACATTTCCGCAGAAGCTGCGGAGACAAATGGCGCATGGGCCGCTGCCGCAACGTGGGAGAGTTGCTCAAGCAAATACATATCCGCATTTTGCCTAGTAAACTCAAAGTCACCCACTAAGGCTGCATAAGGCTCACCCCCAAAGCTGCCAAACTCCTCTTCATAAATCTTTTTGAATAGCGTACTTTGGTCAAAGTCGATTGATGACTGAAAATCTTTCGTCAGTTCGCGTTTGTTCGTATTGAGCATACGGATTTTTAACATTGACTCTGACGGAGTCTGACTACATAGGTAGTGCAAGCCGCGCCAGCTGGACTCAAGCTTTTGAAACTCAGGGGCATGCATAATAGTACTGAGCTGCTTCGATATCAGAGCATCTATTTGAGCGATACGACTGTCAATAGACGCTGCTAAATTGTCAGAAATAGTGACCGTACCTTGCATGACTTCATTGGCCAGTTCTGCAATCTGGTGCTTAGCACGGATTTTTTCGTCATCGGATTTGGCAATATTACTTTCATTGACAATCTCCTCCAGCAAGTCATAACTTTCAGTAGTTTCGGTGCTCTGTTTGGCTTGGGCATTCATACCTTACTCCTCGCTATCGCTTAAATTCTGTTCTGCCATTTGTTTGACTTGCTCAGTATTTTTTAAGACATCGTCCAATAAATCTTCTAGCTTTTCATTGGCAGATATTTTATTTCGCAAGTCGGCTAAGCGATCTCGCGCCTCAACCAGCTGTCGCAAGGGCTCAACTTGATTCGCTACCGCTTCTGGGCGGAAGTCATCGATGCTATTAAAGGCTAGATCTGCCGCAAACTCTCCTGCCTTCTCACTCAACTCATTATCGACTCGAAACGTCGCTCGTGGTGCCAAGCCAGACATCACTTCATCAAAGGTATCTAAATCCACTTCGACGAACTTCTTATCTTTTAATCGCGGTTGCTCAAGGGTCGAGTCACCCGAGAACTCCCCCAACACCCCGACTACAAAAGGAATCTCCTTGGTCTCAATAGCGTCCCCAATCTCTACGTCATAGGTTAAATGCACTCTGGGTGCGCGAACTTTCGCTAATTTTTTTTGTACGCTATCTTGTCTGGCCATAGTCGTCCCCTAAGCAATGGTTGTTTTGCGCTAATGGATTTAAAGGTAAATAGAATGAGTAATACGTATTTTTCTTACTAGCCTCACCGCAATATCTTAAAGGGATCGCCAGAGCTAGAGCGTCTCCGACTGGCAGCAGGTTTTGCTACAGGCCGTCTCGCCTGCGGCTTTGGTCTTACTACAGGTGGTTTTACTCTAGCTCTAGGTTTAACAGGCGTTCGCCTACGAGGGGTAGCTGCAGTGGTTCTGACAGTACGAGGTTTTCTAGTACTACTGCGTCGAGAGCTAGAAGTATTTCGCCATTTTACCGCTCTCTTCTTAACTCTGGCACGGACGACTGGCGGTTTAGGCAAGGACTCATCATAGTTAAAGCCGTAGACATCACCATACATCTTGCTTATCGCGAACTGATACTCTTGAAAAAATTCGGCATCAACGTCAGGACTTAGGTAGCCCGAGCGCAATTGCTGTTCAGCGACACTGGCGCTGTTATCGAGCAATATCTTTTCAAGTTTGCTCGTACTAGAACCCTGCTCTATGGCCTCACTAGCGGCGTAGAGTGCATACAGCTCATAGCCATTATGATCATAAATCTGCGCCAATATTTCCCATGCCAAGGCATCCTTCGGGTTATTAGTCACCCGCAGATTCAAATCAGCAACTAATTGATGCAGTTCCACTGAAGTAGGGTCAGCATCTAGTAGCAGCGCGTATCTATTAGTAATGCTCGCCCCAGGGTCCTTTTCTTGAATTGTTAGTTCTGCATGAGCGCAACTTAATGCCCCAAGCATAATCAACATGCCAGTAACTGCTGCTTTAACCAAACCACTACTCCCTCTATTTCTCAATTATTTTTATAAAAATCTTGCATAGCTTTAGTCTGTTAATGCCACTTTTTGCGTATTAATTAGGCTAGTCATCACAGTGAGTGACTCCTTTAAGTCCGCTTTGTCATCGGCGCTCATTGCTTTGTTTTTATGAAAAGCATGGCTATTATTTTGCATAATTTTAATAGTGGCTAATAAAGCGATCAGACGCGCTGGCAATAACGCTTCGTCGATATCTAGCGCTATATTGGCTGCCCTCAATGCCCGCGCATAATGCTGTTCTTGATAGAGACTCGTGGCAATATCTACCCATTGCTCGGCACTCCAATCATCTCTCTTTTCATCCACTACAGCTTCCCCTAGCAATAAACCTCCCACTGAGGGTGCGCTAAGTTCAGCGGGAGGAACGTACTGGGGCAAAGGCTCGATGGCCAATACTGAAGTTTCTGCTTTTGGCCATGATTGGCAGCCTGTAAATAATAGACAAGCGCTGCAAGTCACTATTAGTAAGCTAGAGGGTAGAAAGCTAGGGGATATCGATCGGTTAATTAAGGTGTGAATCATAAGTTTCCAGTATTCCATCTAAGGTAATCAAAAAAGTCAAAAGCAAAGCTTGCTCAGAAGTCTCTTATCATTATTTGTTAGGAGCTAGTCCTGCCTAATTTTGTTTATTGTTATAAATGACACAATAGTTAAGCTCGCCTCTCTTATTAAATAAGTCCATGAAATCCTAATTAATCGTGAAGACCGCATACCAATCTTTTTAGTAAAAGTTCTGAAATAGGCCTAAAAATAAACCTACTTTAGACGATTCTTTTAAGTTTGATTATACAGATACTTGACAATATTTCAATAATATATATAATTTTTCTTATCTAATAATTAATTAAAACTAATTTACAACAATTAATTTTGACTTCCGTTCCTGACTTTTAGGCTGCGGCCAGGGGAACTTTGCTTATGCCCTCTCAAGCCAATCGTCTCCATCAACTCACCATGGATCCTAGCCTTAACGGTCTACCAAGGCTACTCCCCTTAGCTTTTATTCATCATTCTTGCCTAAATCAACCCACCCAATTTCGAGTACTAACCTACAGCCAGACAATATTGCTGCCTGAATCCTGTGTCGAAATATTAGGAACATATGTTCGGCTATCTACTTTGTCTGTTACTCGTAGCTCAACAGGTCGAACTGGCCTCATTAGTGAGGTTAATTATCAACATTCAGATGGGGCCTTGCATCTCTATGAGTTGGTCGTCGTCTCACCTGATTGGCTACTGACTCAGTCGGTTCACACTCGCAACTTCACCCAACAATCAACCTTAGATATTGTTACTACCGTCCTTGAGCCTTACCACTTTGAATGGCGGCTGTCTGAGACACTCAATGCCTCCGAACTTATCCATACACTGCTAGCGTTCCGTACCCAAGACGATGTCAGTGATTGGGAGTTTGTCATGGGACTCTTAGCAGATATTGGCGTAAGCGCCGTTTGGATAGTTAGTGAGTCACAGGACAGAGGCTCTCAAGACAAGGGCTCTCAAGACAGAGGCTATCAAGACAGTAACGAGACTGTCGACACTTTGGGCTATTGGATGCTTATAAACCAATTGGATGAGCTTAATCTTCAACCCCTTGGATACGCCTATGCACACGCCTCAGTTCAGTCTGGTCAAGATACTGTTCGCGAATTACAACCGATATCCCAGCAGCTCGGTAGCCAGACGGTAGTGGTCCGTGCCGATGGCTTGGCGGCAGATTGCGTTTATGAAGGCCACGCCTTTGATGAGTCGTCGCTTAGCATCGAGGGCAGCACTACCCTTATTGCCACTCCCTCTCGAGCGACCAGTGAGGCAGACGCCGATCGCTTGGCTCAACAGTATGTTATGGCCAATGGCTGTCACCGTGACTATTGGGAAGCCTCCGGATCCATGCGGGGGTTAATAAGTGGCTCTCCCGTGGTTATCACTGACTTGCCTTATATCGGTAGCGTCGAGGCCTATTGCCTAGCAGCGCAGGTTATCGGTATTGAGCCCGCTAGCGATAGCGTCTCTTACCATCATCAAACTCAAATCCGTGATTGGCTAGTGGACCGTGGTGCTCCCCATCAAAGCTGTGAGGTTGCTCGGAACACCGGTGTCTGGGTGACAGCTCAGTTGTTAGATAGCGCCCTACCCTATTGTCCTTACCCCAGTTCATTAGCTTGGGCACAGGCCAGCTATCACGGTTTAACCCAAGCGCGAACCGGTGAACAAGCTAATCCAAGCTATGCGTCCACGGTCACCGAGTCAGGACTTCATGAGGTTGTCACTACCCCTGTTTGGACAGGCGCTAACGAATCAGCCAGTGACGCAACCCCAGCGCTACGATCGCTGCAGCTGTCATCGGGGGCAACGCACGGTTGGCAGTTTGCCCCTAGACTCGGTCAGTCGGTGCTGCTCTCACATTGGTACGGTGATGTCGACAGCCCGGTAATCTGCCGCAGTCTCTATGACGGTATTGGTATGGGCGATATTGATGAGCATGATGTGACTCATCAGGAGGGTGGCCAATCGCATCGCTATAACTTACAAGGTGGCGTATCCCCTAGATGGCATGGCGGTGCTATGGGTGCTTCAGCAATAGAAGGCGATGATACGCATGCCGGTTGGGTTTCGGGTATCAGTCAGTTTGGACTTACTAATACTAGCGAGACGGCACTGCTGTTTGACGATACCCCCAACAAACTCGGTATGCAGTGGTCGGTGAATACGGGCAGTCGTGCTAATGCCGAATCCCCTACTGTGGCTGCTAAAGGCGTATTCGCCCCTAGTAAGCATCTGCTTGAGCTTGGGGTATTAAGGCATCGCTTTGGTAATCACCAATCGAGTGATAGTGGTGCGGGTTTCAGAGCCGCTAGTGATCACGGCTTGCAAGTATTAGGTGCTGAGGGCGTGCTGCTATCGACCTTTGGCATTCGTCATAGCCAAGTGGAACATGAGTCGGCTTGGGTCAATGATCCCGGCCAGCGTCAGTTAAATTTGAGCCATGAGCTATCTAATACGCTAATGGAAGCTAAGCAAGCACATCTGCAGTCGCAGCAGAAGGTGGATGAGACGCTTCAAGCATTTGAGAAGACTGCGCAGATTATCGATGAAGCATTAAGTACCGAAGTATTAGGCGCACCCGATGTGATGCTAGTAAGCCGCGATAGTGTATTGGCATCGGGCGGTCATACACTGTGGTCGGCGAAGACAATCATTCGTCAGTCAGGCAACACGCAGTCGGATTCGGTGGCGGGTGATTATCAGCTATTGGCAGATAAGATTGAGTCGCTATCGGGTGTGGGGGGTAATGCCGCTAAGTCGGGCCTTCATGTGAGTGCTAATAGAGAAGCGTTGGCGGTTCAGGCACAAGGGGGCGAGCTGCAACTCAACGCTCAGCAATCGATGACGATTGGTAGTGAGTCTGGCGAGGTGCATTTAACCTCGCCTACTCGCATTAAGCTGCAAACGAGTGGCGGGGCATCTATTACGATTGATAGTAGCGGTGTGAAGTTGGTGTGCCCGGGGACGATTAAGGTTAAGGCGGTTAAGAAGAGTTTGGTTGGTGGGGCTCGGGTTTTTACGCCTGTTTTGAGTTTGCCTAGCTCAGAACCAACTAGTTATAGCCAGAAAATTAACTACGAGTTCTTGAAAGATATCGTTGAAGAGTTCGAAACAGATAATCGAATGATGAAACAGCTCTTCGTCATAGATAATAAGACTGAAAACGTCATAAAACAGTCTTACCTAATCAAACCAGACAAAGATACATCAGAACGCTTCTACACTGAAACACCCAAAGACGTCACTGCACTATTGTTCTTGAATGAGATAGTAGACATTGAAGAGGAGTTACGAGAAGACGAATATGGAGAAGAAGACAGCCTAAACGGCATAGAGCCTGACTATGCTGAGGGATTCTATAGAGATAAAGACACTGTAGATTTTTATGACGAAGATGATGAGGAAAAGAAGGATGCCTAACTTAGTTACCGTCGCCCTTTATGTGAGAGATAGGAATCGGAAACCACTTGCCAACTTCAAAGTCCGAACTTATCCTAAAAACCGTCCACACGCAACGATGATAAGAACTACTACTGCGGCGGGTACTATTAGCTTCCCCGCCTCTCCTAACTCAGATATTGGTATCGACATTATCACACCTGATAGTAACTATGAACACAATTGCTTCATTAATAGTAAGGACGGTAACACTCAACCAATCATCATTGGCGTTGGCTATAAAGAAGAGGAATATTCATCAAATACATCTAATCTAATCATTTTTTATGCCCAGGTGACTGACAGTAACGGAAAGCCTATGCCGAACTTTCCTTTAAAAACAGCCTATAAGAATAGCAACCTTCAGTCAGATGTCAAATATACAGATAAGACTGGCTTAGTAGAACTATATTCGAGCCCTAATCGGATAGTCGATATTAAACCTCTGATGCCAAGCGATACCTTTGAAGTTCACTCAAGCTATAAGATTACTGCTCATATCACATACAGTATTAAACTTAAGCATCCACTAGAAAAATATTGTAGCAAAATCACCCTAAGAATCTTTGATAAAGAGGGCAATAAGAAATATCCAAATGCTAAGTTTAGGCTCACATCAAAATATTATCGTTTTAAAGAAACCATATATCAAGATATAGATAAAGATAGTATTTTCAATATAAGTAGTTTTATTGGAGATGAGTTGGGCATCAACATTTTCAGACCTAATGGCACTTTATTAAAAGAGTTCAATCTTGTTATCACACGCATGAAGCATGATAAAACCGTTAAAGTACCTGTGCATATCAAGAAGACAGAGACTAGGGAAAGCGAGCCAGAAGTAGATGAAAAGATAGAGCCAAAATCTTCATGTGGTTTAAAATATAGAGGGAAAGTAAAAGTAACTAGATGGAAAACCCACTATGGACCAGTCTATTGGGGAAAAACCCCACTATCTGGTTATGGGAAATGGGATGAATTGATTGAAAATGGTGCACTTACTAGAGATGAAAAGATGATACTTAAAGTAGTATCTCCTAATGAAGGAAAACTTGATTCCGTACAATCGTATGATAGTGAAATTATCACTGCTGGTGCTATGCAAAAAACTATTAATAGTAGAAACGGAGGTGAGCTAGCTACACAAATGTCTGATTTTAAAATTAAAAATCCTGATTTATTTAAATCTTTGTTCTCTAATTGTGGATGGGAGGTAACTGGGAATGGTTCTAATGCAAGAGTCTCATACCAAGGCATGCAAGGAAAGAAATTAAAGTCACTTATAAGAAAAGGAAGTAATAAAACCAATTTTAAAAAAACAGTTTCTTCTTCACCAATAGAATCCATGATTGAGGCTGTTATTCATCCTAAGTATGTTAGGCTTCAAATTGAAGATTTAATTAAAAGGCTTCGACGAGCAATTAGTCCAAAACCCTTAAAACCCAGTAGCGGCAAATACCCTTATCCTATAAAAACTTATATTCAAGGGTATTTAGGCCGAGCTACTGTTCTTGACCACTCTATTAATAGACCTGCATACGTCGCTAAGGATTTTGGTAAATCCTTAGGGGTATTCTTTAGAGACCACCCCAGTATTAGTAAGAACCCAGAAGACTGGGGTTCTAGTAGAGGGAATTACGAGAAGATAATAATTGAGCATTATGGCAAAAATAGAAGGATGACCGACGCCAAAAACAGATATAGGAAAATGAAGGATGCGTTTAATGATATTTAGTAATAGAACGAATTTTGCAATCATTTCTATAAGCTTGGTTATTTCTAGCTGCTCGATATCTCTCGGCAAAAATACAGAAACTAATGAAGAAAATCTCCATATGTGTAATGGAGAAATAGTAGATAAGCACGCCTTCTATAATAGAAAAAATATTGAACGTCAATCTACCTATAATCATGGCGAGTATAAATTCCGTTTCGTATTATATACTTTTGATGTCAAAATGGATGGCTTTCCCTCTGAAACATCATCTGAATGTGTAATTATTGATGAAACCAATAACTCTGTTGTTTTTAATACCAAAGGTGAAAGTTTATTTTGTTCAGGTGAATGGGATTATTTAAGTAATTATCCAGTATGGATTCCTTACGAAAGCTCACAAAGTGAAGGATATAGCTTTTCTCTATCTCACAACTTAAAAAATGCAAATTCAGAAAAGGAGATTGACGGTCTAATTGATCTTTTTCAATGTGAATACTCCAATATCAACCTCTCTAACATTAACGAAGCAAATAACTTTGCTTTCTATCTAAGCAAATTAAAACGCTATGAAGATTCAATTTCTACTCTAATAAAAGTTATCAAAGCTAATCCTGAACGAATAGTTGCATACTTAAATATCGCAGACAGCTATTACTTAACTGGAAATAAAGATTTAGCTAAAATTAACTATATAATATATCAAAGAAAAATGAGGCTACTTGGTCAGGAGTCTTTAATACCTAATAGAGTCTATAAACGAATAGAGTAAAACTAACTGTTTATGAGAATACAAGTAATATAAAAATAAAAATTAGCTATTACGTCCTCCTAGTTTATAGTCTAATATTTTCCTGAGAATAGATATTATTTATTTTAATAAAACCAGTCGCTGATTATATTGATGGTAAAGCACATGAAATCCCTTATCAGACAGCTATTTATCATCTTATTTAATAGTCTCTTGGTGGCTTATAGCATGAACGCTAATAGGACTAACACTATGGATGCGCCATAGAGGAATACACCTTAAGACTGGCATCACACCGTATGCGTAGATACAGATACTCCCATCAAAAACAATATATCAAACGTGGATATCCCACTGCTTAAAAGAGTCATTCAACGAACGAAGAATAAGGCCAGTTAGACTAAACTCCCACTTCATGAAATACTTCTTCGGTTAAAAAACTCGACCTCTAATACTATCTTTAACCTCATCAATAATCCACCTTACCCCGTAAAGACTTAGTCCTGCCCCGTTGAGTCTTTTCATCCACCCGCTTGCGTCGAGCATTTCTGCTAGGTTTAGTTGGTCGTCGAGTCGGATTCACGTGGATAGCCTTAGTGATAAACTCTTGCAGGCGCTTAAAAGCATCATCTTTATTCTTCTCTTGCGTACGAAATTGCTGCGCCTTGATGATAAGCACGCCTTCTTTTGTAATGCGACTGTCATTGCTGTCTAGCAAGCGTTGTTTATGCAGGTCGCTGAGACTTGAGGCATGGATATCAAAGCGTAAATGAATCGCCGAGGAGACTTTGTTGACATTCTGCCCGCCGGCACCTTGAGCGCGAATGGCGCTAGTATCGACTTCACTGTCTTCGAGGCTGATGTGTTCGTTGATAAAAATCATAATTGACGGTTATATTAAGAGGAAATCTAGCCCTTATGGTAACGGTTAATAGCTACGATATAAATTGGTTTTTTCTTTCTATACCTTACGATAAGGGATGCTGACAGAATAAAAATCCTGAACACCCCTGTAAAACGCTTAATAGTTCTTCAACTTCGCAAAAAAATCACTGTCTAATACTAGCTTTGGCCTAGCACTAACTTCCTTTAGCCCTACCTTATTCTGCATCATTAGTTCAATTAAGCTAATTTGATCAATAAGCATGAGACTGTGCGAATTTATAGACTCAGCATAATCTTTCGCAGGTTTCGTAAAGCTAGTGGTAGTGATAAAAATACCATGGTGAGTGGTCTTCTGTGGCGGTAAAGCTCCAATAAAGTTGCGCAGCTCACCGTTGGAGATATTATTGCCCGCACTATAGAGTTTGGCTTGGATATAGTAGGTGTGCACTTCCCCATTCGGATAGTCCTGGCTAATCAACCCATCGATGCCATTGTCATTAGAGCGACCAGTATGCCGTGCCGTCAGATTACTCTCTGGGCTTTCAATCTCTAAAGAGCGCTCGACCAACTTGAGGCAGAACCATTCAAATTGCAGCGGCGACAAGCTCTCCAATTGCACCATAATCATATCAGGTGTCACTTTGACATAGTCACTAGCGACCGTGGCATCCGCATAGTTGTTCATAAAAATGGAGGTGCGGCGCATAGACTCTTCAATTAGATGATTGATTAAAGGATCACCATTTTTACCGTACGCTGCGACATTGGCTTTCTTTAAGTCGGCAAATGCTTTCTGCTCCAATCGGTTTAAATCAGCGATGAAATCACTATTAGGAATACCATCGTTGATATATTTAGTGAAATTATCACCTGTCATCCAGAAATAGATTTTACCAAAGGGGTCAATCCTGACTAAGTTTTTTGGTGTGACCTTCTCATCAAAAGTAATAAAATTTGCAAAATTCTGAGTAAGGTTTGGCGCGAAACTAAAGCGATTTTCTTTGACTAGACCGATAGCCGATAAACACAGTAAGACTAGATTCATTAATTCATCATAGCAGGGCGTGCCCCCATGACACTCATTACGAATGTCATGATTACTCATAAAACTGAATTCTTTATGCTCAGGTATAATTTGTGCCAGTTTTTCAAACTCTCGGTGAAATACGGCTTGGCCAATAGAATTTCTATTGCTTAAGTTTTTTATAGTTTGAATGCCCGAATTCAGTAGTTCTCCGAATGTCGGTATTTTATTAATATTACTCATAGTTATGCCCTTTTATTATTACCCATACTGTACTTTAGTTGGCTAAAATGAGCAAAACTATTTTAAGTATCCCTTTCATAATATAAAGTCAGAGTTAAGACAACTAACCAATCTAAACACCTCCTTTTCATAATACCGCCATCCATTATGAATAAACCCGTGCCCTCCCCTAAAATCCGCTAGAATAAGAAAGCATGTTACTAATAATTAGAACCTCGTGAAAAATAAAAACTAATCGCACTCAATAACAAATAGGCCGCATATGACCGCACAGACGACTTTGGTACTAGGAGCAAATACCGTTATCTCGCAAGCGCAGTTTTCGGTAGGTTTTTCTACGAGTCATCAAAATACTTTTGGTCAGCAGTTGGGTCTGTTATGGCTGCCCCTAGATGAGAGCCGTAAAGCCGCTTGCAGTCCTGCTTATCTCCATGAGCCAAAAGACTGGGCGCGTTTAGATAGCTCTAGCCAACCCAACACTTGGCAGCTCGACTTAGCGAAGCTATTTGATGAACAAGGCGTCAGCTATCTGCAACTGATTGCTTACGTCTATCATGAGCCTGGCCTTAACCTGCCAGCGGTCGAGCTAGATAGTATTCGTCTGAGCATTGATAATGACGCGATTCAGTATGGCTTTAAATCAACGGAACGGCATGTCAAAGCCGCTATCGTATTAGAGATTTATCAGCGTAATGGCCAGTTTAAATGTCGCGCGCTAGGTGAGACTTCGACGCAGGGATTGGACAGCTTAGAGCAGCGGGTGCAGATTAGCCTTGATACCCGACCGCCTAATACGCATGCGCTCATTCAAGAGGCCCAAAGTCAGCAACAGAACCAGCAGCAAAACAGACAGCCGAATGACGCTCAACGGCCACCGAGACAGGTGGACCCAGGTGAGACTTGGACAGGCACAGCTTTTGCCATTGACCCTTATCACTTATTGACCTGTTACCACGTGATCGAGTCGGCCGCTGTTATAGCCATCCGACAGCAAGGTCAAACCGATCGTGAAGCACAAGTCGTCCTTAGTGACATTGGCAGCGACTCTGCCATTATTAGAGTTAGCGAGCCGCTCCCCTCCTATCTTCTCCTAGCGCAGCAATGTGATGATATCTTGGGAGAAACGATTACCACTTTAGGTTTCCCGCTATCGGGCGTTAGCAGTCAGTTGCAAGTCACGCAAGGCTGCATCTCTGCCTTGACTGGCTTTGGTGATGATATCCGCTATATTCAGTTTACCGCGCCCATTCAGCCCGGCTCTAGCGGCAGTCCACTCCTATTGCCTTCTGGCGAAGTCATCGGCATGGTGACCTCTAGCCTGAGCCATGAGCATGCACAAAATATGAACTATGCGGTGAAATTTCAGTTATTATCTGCCCTACTGAGCAGCGCTGGCATGAGCCTAACGGATTTGTCTAATTATCACGGGCAACAACATACCCAATCGCTACCTTTAACCACACCGCAATTAAGTAAGCAAAGTCGTGGCGCTTTATGGCTAGTAGGTTGTCAGGGTTAATTTAGAATAAAAAATACAAAAAAATCGATGAGTTAAGGGATTTGAATGACGACTAAACTTAGTAGTATTGCGGTATTAATCGATGCTGATAATGCTTCTGCTAAATACATCGGGCAAATTTTGCAAGAGATAGAGACTTTAGGTCATATCCGTTGTAAGAAGATTTATGGAGATTGGGGTAATGCGCATATTCAAGGTTGGCAGGAAGCCTTACTAAAATATGCCATCAATCCTATGCAGCAGTTTGCCTATGTCAAAGGCAAAAACGCCACTGATATTGGCATGGTTATTGAGGCTATGGATTTACTACATAGTGGCAACTACGATGGCTTTTGCTTAGTGTCTAGCGACAGCGACTTTACCTCGTTAGCTTTACGCATTCGTAAAAGTAACGTCAAAGTATTTGGCTTTGGCAGACGCAATACCGTCAGTGCCTTTACACAGGCTTGCGATCAGTTCTTTTTCGTCGAAGACTTAATTACTATGCCAACTAAATCAGCTGCCCCTGAACCTGCTAACACAGCCGCTCCCAGTACTTCTATCACCCCTTGGAAAACTAAACAGCTTCATACACAAACTCATCTTATCGGGGCATTAAATAAGCTTATTAAAGAGAATCCCAAGTCTGACGATGGCTGGACCAACCTCTCTTATTTGGCCAGTCAGCTTAATCAAAACCATTCCAGTATCGATTTGGATAAATACGGCTATAAGAAGTTCTCAGATTTAATCACTGCATTGCGGCTGTATGATATGCGCCGCGACAATAGCGTACTTTTCATTAAATTAAAAAAGAAAAAACCTATACTCGCAGTTACAAAATCGACTGATAACTCAACCGCCGTACCATCAATAGCTAACGATTTTTCCACGAATAAAGCAGTTCCAGAAACCGCCTCCAGCTACTTTTCCACAGCTACCTCTATAGACATCCAGATTATCACTGCCCCTAGTGTCGATGCCGTTTTATTTAGAGTTAATGACAAGACACGGGTTCGTGGCGATGAAGACATGATATTTTATGGACAGACCCATAGCGAAGATGGCTCGATTAAACTAGATCAGCAGTTAGAAGAGAATAAGTCAGTGTCTTACTTCAGCTGTAATCTTGGCAGCCAGCCTACTGCTATTACACAATTTATATTTGCATTGGCCAGTGAAGTGGATAGTATAAACACCGATTTAAAGCAAACTGCGGTGACCTTAAATATCACAGACTCAGTGCAACAGACCACCCTATTCTCTGGGGATTTTGATGTTCGCCAAAAGACTGGAGAAAGCTTACTACTCTTTACCTTGAGCCGTGATGGTAAACACTGGCGTTTTAAACCTCTCCACCAAAGTATAGACGGTGACCTTAGAGGACTCTGCCAAAAATATGGAGTAGAATTAAGCGACGACTGATTCTATAAACCCTAAACGAATCCCTCACTTATCTCATAAGCACAAATTAGTCTTATAATTACTGGTTTTGAAGACTGACCTTAATAGTTACAGACACTAGCGACCATCAATACGAGTACCCAATTTTGAATAACCAAACAAACTCTCTTAATAAGCGCACCATCACCCTACCCCGTGGTAACCTTGATCTGACTTATCAAATCCAACCACCTTTATCCAACCAGCTTCTGCATCAACAACGCTATCATTTAGAGGATTTGTTAGGGTTTGCACAACGTATCAACCCTAAGCGAGCGTTTCTGTTTGTCTCTAAGGTCTTAGGCCGACATATCCCTGTTGCCCCCAAGCTGATGCGTCGAGCGTTCACTAACTTGACCACACTCGTGCCAGACAACTTGCCTGAGCCTATCTTAGTCATTGGCATGGCAGAAACCGCCGTTGGCCTATCCGCAGGTGTGCATCAAGCTTTGCAAGCACGCTATCTCAATACCTTGCTGTTGAATTCGACCCGTCATGCGCAGCCAAATTCTGAGCTCCTAACTACCTTTAGCGAAGACCACAGTCATGCCAGCTCGCACCTGATTTATCAAAGTAGTGACCCTGC
>Ga0098067_1000206_pt1 | contig 24235 bp, 24 predicted proteins | sample 26_taG_FD_92578 | JGI IMG/M metagenome (GOLD analysis project Ga0098067, IMG submission 92578) | Marine viral communities from Cariaco Basin, Caribbean Sea - 26_WHOI_OMZ | ecosystem: Environmental > Aquatic > Marine > Oceanic | place: Caribbean Sea: Cariaco Basin | collected 2014-11-09
ATGATCTTTTATCCGCAGGACACCTACCAGGATTTGCCTTCGGTGTTCGTTTTTGTCGGCATCTTTATGACGGGGATCTTTATGATCAACTTCGGGCAGTTCATACCTGCCTGGGATTCTTCGTACTATTCTATGATGATGGCGCAAAATATTCCGCTTAAGCAGTACCTCAATGCCAAGGCAGCACTTATCATCTTCAGTATTGTGATCTTAACAATATTAACCACGCCTTATGTCTTTTTTGGATATAAAATACTGGTAATCAATATTGTGTGCGCTATTTATAATATTGGGATCAATGTGCCGGTACTTTTATTTGCCGGATCTTTTAACAGAAAAAGAATAGACCTTGAAAAAAGCCCTTTTATGAACTACCAGGGAACAGGAGCAGCACAATGGCTGGTAGGCCTGCCCTTACTGATTATGCCCATACTCATATTTTGGGTGCTGAATAAATTCGTTTCCTTTGAAGTTGCCACCATAGTTTTGGCAGCTTTAGGATTGCTGGGCATAATATTTAAAAAAGCCATAATGGAACAAATAACCGAGGCTTACAGAAAAAATAAATATGCCATGATCAATGGCTTTAAACAAACAGGAGAATAAGATGATAACAGCTACAAATCTTACAAAAGTTTACGGCGGTACAAAGGTACTTGATGTTGAACATCTGGAAATCCCAAAAGGACAAAGCTTTGGCCTTGTGGGAAATAACGGAGCCGGAAAAACCACATTTTTCAGCCTTTTACTTGACCTTATTCAGCCAACTACCGGGAGTATTTTTAATAATGACATAACGGTAAACCAAAGCGAGGCCTGGAAACCCTTCACCTCTTCTTTTATTGATGAGAGCTTTCTTATTGGCTACCTCACCCCCGAAGAATACTTCTATTTTGTAGGAGAACTTCGCAATCGCAATAAAGCCGACGTTGCTGCTTTTCTGCAGAATTTTGACGAATTCTTTAATGGAGAGATCCTGGGTAGAAAGAAATACCTGCGAGACCTGTCAAAGGGAAATCAAAAGAAGGTAGGTATTGTAGCCGCTTTAATTGGTGATCCTGAAGTGGTGATTCTCGATGAGCCTTTTGCAAACCTCGATCCAAGTACACAGATACGCCTTAAGGCGCTTATCAAGAAATTAACGGCAGGTTCTGAGATGACGGTTTTGATCTCCAGCCATGACCTTATTCATGTGACTGAGGTATGCGAACGCATTGTTGTTCTCGACAAAGGGCATGTGGTGAATGATATTAAAACTTCGGAAGCTACCCTTAAAGAGCTGGAGCAGTATTTTGCAGGAGCAGCCGTGCAGGTTGATGAGCAGCAGCAGGAAAATTCTTTTAAAACTGAAGTTTAACGTGCGCTACAAATAATTTTTCCTGGTTTAGCAGCATTTCATGAGTAGCAGAGAATTTAAAATTGCAGGCTGGGCAAGAATTCTTCTGTTCTTGTTTCCTTACCTGTTGATAGTAGGAGTTTTTCAATTTATAGGTTTGGCAGTAGCCGGAAATTCTATTGATGATCCTCTGTGGAGCATTAGTTCTCAACAACACTTGATTTCCTCCTTTTTTGATCTTTTAGGACTTTCCTGGTGCTCTGGATCTTTATGAAATACATTGATAAGGAGAAATTCGTGCAGTTAGGTTTTCAGACAAAAGGTCGGCTTGCCGATTTCGGTACGGGAACATTGGTGGGATTTATTACCATGTTCTCGGGGTTTCTTATACTGATGGGAATAGGAGAAATAAGTTATTCCGCAGTGAATTTCTATATTTATGAATTGTTGATATCAATATTGTTCTTTCTCGTCATTGCAGTTGTAGAAGAAACTTTAGTTAGAGGATATGTGCTTAAGAATTTGATGCTTTCAACCAATAAATATGTGGCGCTCATAATTTCTTCTTTTATTTTTTCTTTGATGCATGGTGCCAACCCAAATATGAGCCTTTTTAGTTTCATTGATCTTTTTTTTGCGGGGATGATCCTGGGAATCTCTTACCTGTACACCAGGAATTTATGGTTTCCTATTGGTTTGCATTTTGGATGGAACCTTTTCCAAACGCACTTTGGTTACAACGTGAGTGGCATGGATGTCTATTCTCTCGTTGAGATTAATTACACTTCAGCTAACTTGTTCAACGGCGGGGAGTTTGGATTTGAAGGCTCTGTGTTTTCTGTGGCTGCGCAGTTTCTTATTTTTGTAGGGATTGTAAATTATTACCAAAGCCGTTCGGGAATTTATTACCTGCAAAGTTTACTTTTAAGGAACAGGAAATAAATGCCCACTGTCTTTAAAAATATATTTAATGCCGAAGATTTAGAAGTCTGTATCTTTGATTTAATGGCATAACATCCCGGTTTTTTTTCGCTATTTTTACCCGCCACAATAATAATTACAGCAGTTATAAGTTATTGCTAATAAGAACGATCACTTGATTTGAAATTATCTATAAAGGTTACTGCCATTTTTTTCCTGTTGGTTGCCTTAACAGGTTGCTCGAGAAAGAAGAACACTTTCCTGAACCGTAACTGGCATGCCGTTACAGCCGAATACAACACCCTTTATAACGGGAATCTCGCTCTTGATATTGGTATTGAGGCACTTAATGAGAGCTATAGGGACAACTACTGGCAGATTCTTCCGGTAGAACGAATGGAAATTCGTGATGAGGTTATGGCTCCCGGAGAAACCTTAAACCCTAACTTTCTCGTAGCTGAAGAAAAAGCGGTGAAGGCAATTCAACGGCACTCCATGTTGATTGAAGGATCCGAGAATAATCCGCAGATAGATGAGGCCTATTTGTTATTGGGAAAAGCCCGGTACTATGATCAGCGCTTTGTGCCTGCGCTGGAAGCATTCAATTACATTCTTCATAAATATCCTCTTAGCAATACCATCAATGAAGCCCGGATTTGGAGAGAAAAGACCCATATGCGGCTGGAGTTTGATGAACTTGCCATAAAGAACCTTAAGAAGATACTTGATAATGAAAACCTTGAGGAAGCTAACCGTGCCGAAGCTTCGGCAATGCTGGCCCAGGCATATATCAACATCAAAGCTCCCGACAGTGCTGTAGCTCATCTTGAACGTGCTGCCGAAATAACTGATTTTAAAGATAAAGAAGGTCGCTACTGGTATATTACAGGCCAGTTATATGATGTGCTGGTCAAAAGCGACAGGGCTTCTTACGCTTTTGACCAGGTAGTTGCCCTGAACAGGAAAATACCCCGCATATACCTGATCAATGCCATGATCAGGCAAATTGAATACAGCAATGCAACAGCCCTGGACAAGGCTGTGATACTGGAGGAGCTCAATTCCATGGCAAGAGATCGCGAAAACAGGCCGTATCTTGATAAGATCTATTTTCAGCTGGCCGAATTTCATTATCAGCAGGATTCCGTGGCATTGGCAATAGATTATTACAATCGCTCCCTTCGTACTCCTTCAGGCAATACCTACCTGCAGTCTTTAGACTATCAAACGCTGGGGAATATTAATTTTGATGCTGCCCAATTTGAGGTTGCCGGCGCCTACTACGACAGTACGCTCACAATGCTGCCCGATAATAGCAGGGAATACCGCCTCATAAAGAGGAAGAGAGACAATCTTGACGATGTGATCTATTATGAGAAAATGGCTCAGAACACCGATAGTATTTTACATTTGGCCTCTCTAACCAAAGACCAACAACTCGATTACTTTACCCGGTACACCACACAATTGCGAGAAGCGGCTGTTGATGCGGTAGAACAACCTGAACAACAACAGGCTGCTCAGGAATTTTTTGAGACTAAACGCCCTTCGATGCCCGGTGTGCCAAATCCCGGATCTTCTTTTTACTTCTATAATCCTACTGTGGTTGCCTTCGGAAAACAGGAGTTTTTCAGGTTGTGGGGTGACAGGGAACTTGCCGATAACTGGCGTACCCGCAGAATAAGCGGAGGGGGAGAAGACCTTGCGACTGAAGGTGTGAACGATCTTATTGATAATGATCCAAAATTTGATCCGCAGACTTACATCAGTAAAATTCCACAAGATGTGGCGGTATTAGACAGTCTTAAAAAGGATCTAAATTTTGCCAGTTATCAACTCGGATTGATCTACAGGGAAAAATTCAGTGAAAATGAGTTGGCGGCCGATAGACTGGAATTTGTATTGGCAAATCAGCCCGAGGAAAGATTGGTGTTGCCTGCAAAATATAATCTCTACAAAATTTACTCAGACCTGGGAATGCCCGGCAAAGCACAATCTCTTAAGACTGAAATTCTGATGGCTTACCCCGATTCACGGTATGCGGCAATACTTTCGAATCCTGAAAGCCTTTTACAGGATGAAAATAACCCTACAGCAATTTATGAAGAACTGTATGCCGGGTATGAAGATCAAAAATATGACTCTGTCATTGTAAAAAGTAACAGTTTAATTGAACAGTTTGCAGGCGATGAAATTGTTCCAAAACTGGAGTTACTAAAAGCGATGGCCGAAGGCAGGCTTTATGGATTTGAGGCTTACAAAGAAAGTCTCAATTATGTAGCACTTAACTACCCGCAAACTGTTGAGGGTAAAAAAGCACAGGGCATTATTGACAGGGCATTACCTACCATGGCGGCAGCTGAATTTGTACCTCAAAATTCCGGCAATTCCTTCAAGTTAATATTTCCGGTTAATAGGGAAGAAAAAAAGGATGTTGACAGCCTGCAGCAGTCTCTTGTAAATGCCCTTCAGGAATTTGGATATTCGGGAGAGGTTTCACGGGACGTTTACAATTCCAATCAGGATTTTATAGTAGTACATGGATTCTCTTCGGCAGCAGCAGCTAATTTATTTGCGCAACGGCTTGAAGAGGACGATAAGTATGCTATTGACGAAAAATCTTTCTATATTTCGACCGCAAATTACCGGATCGCGCAGATCCATAAGAACATAGAAAATTATTTAAAGACTTTAAATTCCCCCTCACCCTAATGTTTAAGCAGGAAAAAGCAAAGCAGGTAAAAGAAAACAGCAAGGAACAAAACAAGATTTCCCAGGGCACAAAAATTACCGGAAACATTGAAGCTAAAGGCTGTTTTCGAATTGATGGGCATGTGGAAGGAACGGTCAAAACCCCAGGAAAAGTAGTTATTGGCAAAGATGGTTCTGTAACAGGAGAGTTGAGTTGCGAAAATGCCGATATTGAAGGTAAATTCAACGGAAAACTGAAAATTACGGGCACCTTAAGCTTAAGAAGTACTGCTGTTATAGATGGGGAAGCCGTAGTTGCGAGGCTGGCCGTAGAGCCGGGCGCAACATTTAATGCCACCTGTACCATGCGTGGCGGCGTGAAAGCGATTCACAATGAAAGAGGAGAAAGACAAGAACAAGAACAGTCAGCTTAAAAACTGGGCGGTATTTACCGGGATTGCCTTTCAAATGGGTGCCACAATTTTTTTGTGTGCATGGATAGGAAAAAAGCTGGATGAAAGATACCCTATGGAAAAGAACTGGTTTACTATAGGCTTTGTACTTTTTGGCCTGGTAGCTTCAGTTTATGTCGTTTTAAAACAGCTCAAACGCTACAACAATTGAATCCTCTTATTTTTAAAGATCTTTTCAGGTTTGTCTTCCTTCTTTTTCTTGTTGCGGGATTGAGCTATGGGATCCATTATTTTGTTGTCACTTCCTATTTTTCGCAGCAAACCCTGGAGCTTGTAAATTTTGCTTATAAGTTTAATGTGGGCATCACACTGCTTTTTACCTCTACCATTATTTTAGCCAGCTCACACCTCAAAGAGCAACTAGGATTTATATTTCTTATTAGTGGTATGGTGAAGCTGGGAATCTTTTATTTCCTCATCAAGACTTCAGGATTTGACCTGAACAAATCTGTCTTTTTACATTTTTTTGTTCCTTATGCGCTTTCTGTGGTGGTGGAAATTATCTATATCGCGAAAATCCTTAACCGAACTAACTTCTCGAAAGACAGATAATTAGGGCGAGTACAGGGCAAAAAAACAATTACGAAACATAGGCTGTGTTTTTTTATATAATTATGTACATTTGCAGCCAAGTTAAAGGACTGTAATTCACCCGAAAATGCAAAAGGAAAACGTTGCGAAGTTTTTATTAGCCTGTCTTTTAATGTTTGTGAGTATTAGTTCACAGGCATTTACTGCAAAAGAGCCTCAGGAAGGAGAGGATGCAAAGGTTAACACCAAAGAAGAGATCAAAGCATACATTGATCATCACCTGCAGGATTCTTATTATGTGAATTTCTTTTCAGATGCCGAGACTGGGGCTCATTATGGATTTCCCCTTCCGGTTATTCTATGGGATGATGGGTTGAAAATTTTCTCTTCAGGGAAATTTCATCACGGGGAAAACGTTGTGGAGGTTGATGGACAACACTATAGGCTTTATCACTCCCACATTTATAAGACCGACGCAGAGGGGACAATACATTATAATGAAAATGGTTTTCCCTCAAATGAAAGGCCCTGGGATTTTTCCATTACCAAAAACGTTTTGACCATGATATTGGTGGCCCTCTTTATGTTAATTCTTTTCAGACAGTTGGCAAAGACCTATAAAAACAGACCAATCCCAAAGAAATTTGGACGCGTTCTTGAGCCATTGGTGCTTTATGTACGTGATGAGATTGCCAAACCCAACATTGGAAAGAATTATAGAAAGTACACCAGTTTCCTTTTAACGGTTTTCTTTTTTATCTGGATCCTGAATCTATTAGGGATGACTCCTCTTGGAGTGAACGTTACCGGTAATATTGCAGTAACCTTTGCACTGGCACTGGTTACATTTATTATAGTACAATTTAGTGGAAATAAAGACTACTGGAAACACATTTTCTGGATGCCCGGGGTACCGGTTCCCATGAAGATCATCCTTGCCCCTATCGAGGTATTGGGAATGTTCACAAAGCCTTTCGCTCTTATGATTCGACTCTTCGCAAATATGACGGCAGGTCACGTGGTTGTAATGACGCTTCTGGGGTTAATTGTGGTTTTCCAAAACTGGATTGCTGGTCCTTCTTTCTTTGGATTCACTATATTCATTTCAATTATAGAATTGCTGGTAGCTTTTCTTCAGGCCTATATCTTCACCCTATTGAGTGCCCTTTATATAGGAATGGCGGTTGAGGAGCACGATGATCATCATCCTGCCGATAATGAAGATATTCCGGTCATATAGGCCAAACAATAAATAAGAGTAAGTTTAATTTTAATAAATAAGTAATGGAAGAAGCTTTAAATTTAGATTTGATTGGAGCTGGTTTAATTATTATTGGAGCCGGTATCGGTCTTGGTAAGATTGGTGGAGCGGCAATGGAAGGTATTGCACGTCAGCCAGAAGCTGCCGGGAAAATCCAAACCGCGATGATTATCATTGCCGCACTTTTGGAAGGTGTTGCTTTTGCTGCTCTTTTCGCAGTGTAGTCCAATTAAACAGAACTTCAAGCCTTGCAGCGGTTGGCTGCAGGGCTTGAATTTTATTACAAAAATTAAACGTTAGATGTAATTAAATAGAATATGGAAAAGTTAGTTAACGATTTTTCTTTTGGATTGTTTTTTTGGCAGATCATCATATTGGTAGTGCTCATCCTTTTGTTGGGAAAGTTTGCATGGAAACCCATTCTTGAGGCTTTAAATGCACGTGAGCAGGGCATTCAGGATGCGTTAGATTCTGCTGAAAATGCACGTAAGGAAATGCAGAACCTGCAGGCCGATAACGAGAAGTTGCTACAGGAAGCTCGTTTGGAGCGTGACAACATGATCAAGGAAGCCAGGCAGATCAAGGATAAAATGATTTCTGAAGCAAAAGAAGATGCACAGAAAGAAGGAGAGAAGATGATTCAGCAGGCGAAAGCTACTATCCAAACTGAAAAGAATGCCGCTCTTGCCGATATTAAAAATCAAGTGGCTACTTTGTCTGTACAAATAGCCGAGAAAGTGGTAAGAGAAGAGCTTTCAACCAAAGCAAAGCAGGAAAGACTGGTTGAAGATATGCTTGATGATGTTACCTTAAACTAAGAAGATGCAGGGAAGTAGAGCAGCAGCGAGATATGCCAAAGCCCTTTTGAGCCTGGCGCAAGACAAAAATGTTACCGGAGAGGTAAACGCCGATATGGTTCTTATTAGTAAGACTATAAAGGATAGTGAAGAGCTTCAGGCCTTTTTGAAGAGTCCTGTGGTGAAAAATACCATGAAGAAAAATGCCCTTTTAGAGATCTTTAAATCTGTGAATGGCGTTACTTCAGGATTATTTGAGATCCTTATAGAGAACAATCGTTTGAACATCCTTCCTTTGGTTGCATCAAGTTATGAGCGTCTTTATGACGAGATGAACGGAGTACAGGTAGCGAAGGTTACAACGGCTATTCCGCTTACTCCAGCACTTGAAGCAAAGATTCAGCAAAAAGTAAATGAACTAACGGGAAATGAGGCTAAGATTGAGAACATTGTTGATGAGAGTATCATTGGCGGGTTTATCTTAAGAGTGGGTGACATTCAGTATAACGGAAGTGTGAAGTCACAGCTTACAGGTCTCAAAAGAGAATTACAGAACAATACATACGTAGCAAAAATTTAATTAAAACCGCTGCGCCTGGGCGTAGCATTTTATTCTAAATAATTATGGCAGAAATTAATCCGGCTGAAGTATCAGCAATATTAAAGAAACAGCTTTCCGGGTTTGAGGCTAAGGCTTCCCTTGACGAAGTTGGTACAGTTCTCAATATTGGGGATGGTATCGCTAACGTCTATGGACTTTCCAATGCACAATACGGGGAGTTAGTTGAATTTGAAGGCGGATTGGAAGGAATTGTACTTAACCTTGAAGAAGACAATGTTGGGGTAGTACTATTAGGTCCATACAAACAGGTAAAAGAAGGAGCAACCGTTAAGAGAACTCAGCGTATTGCTTCTATCAATGTGGGAGAAGGAATTGTTGGACGTGTTGTAGACACGCTTGGGCAGCCTATCGATGGAAAAGGACCAATACAGGGTGAGACATTCCAAATGCCATTAGAGCGTAAGGCACCGGGGGTAATTTACCGTCAGCCGGTAACCGAGCCGCTTCAAACAGGAATCAAGTCTATCGATGCCATGGTACCAATTGGTCGTGGACAGCGGGAGCTTGTAATTGGTGACCGTCAAACTGGTAAGACAACAGTGGTTATCGATACTATCCTAAACCAAAAAGAATTTTACGATGCAGGGGAACCTGTTTATTGTATATATGTTGCTGTAGGGCAAAAAGCCTCTACTGTAGCAGGTATTGCCAAGACTCTTGAAGATAAAGGAGCTCTTGCCTATACCACTATCGTAGCTGCAAACGCATCAGATCCTGCTCCTATGCAGGTTTATGCTCCATTTGCAGGTGCTGCGATTGGTGAGTATTTTAGAGATACAGGCCGTCCTGTATTGATCGTTTATGATGATCTTTCAAAGCAGGCTGTTGCTTACCGTGAGGTATCTTTGCTTCTAAGACGTCCACCGGGGCGTGAGGCATATCCTGGAGACGTTTTCTTCCTTCACTCAAGATTGCTTGAGCGTGCTGCAAAAGTGATTGCTGATGATAGTATCGCGAAGAACATGAACGATCTTCCTGATGTTTTGAAAGACAAAGTAAAAGGTGGAGGATCGCTTACCGCACTTCCGCTTATTGAGACACAGGCGGGTGACGTTTCGGCGTATATCCCAACCAACGTGATCTCGATTACCGACGGACAGATCTTCTTAACATCCGATCTTTTTAACTCTGGGGTGCGTCCTGCGATTAACGTAGGTATCTCTGTATCTCGTGTAGGTGGTGCCGCGCAGATCAAGTCGATGAAGAAAGTTGCCGGTACACTTAAGCTTGACCAGGCACAGTTCCGTGAATTGGAAGCATTTGCCAAATTCGGGTCAGACCTTGATCCTGCAACATTAAATGTGATCGAAAAAGGTAAGCGTAACGTGGAGATCCTTAAACAGGCCGAGAACAACCCTTATCCTGTAGAGAACCAAATCGCGATTATCTTTGCCGGTTCCAAGAACCTGTTGAGAAACGTTCCTGTAGAGAAAGTAAGAGAATTTGAAAAAGATTACCTGGAATATCTTGATACCAAGCACAGAGATGTACTTGATCAACTAAAAGCAGGTAAATATACAGATGAAATCTCCGACACGCTTACAAACGTAGCTAAGGAGATTTCAGCTAAATATAAAAAGTAGTATTGAGTATAGAGAATTGAGTACTGAGTAACTCTTTCTCTGTTTTCAAAGTGGAATAAAAGTATTGAGAAGTAGATCTAACATCTCACTTCTCAATACTCAATACTAAAAAGAATGGCCAATTTAAAAGAATTAAGAAGCAGGATTACTTCGGTGTCTTCAACCATGCAGATCACCAGCGCCATGAAAATGGTATCGGCTGCAAAGTTGAGCAAGGCGCAGGATGCCATTACCGCTATGCGTCCTTATTCAGAAAAACTTTCTGAACTACTTCAGTCTCTTAGCGCGACACTAGACAGTGACCAATCGAGCAAATACGCCGAGCAACGTGAGGTGAACAAGGTGCTTATGGTAGCAATTTCCTCGAATCGTGGATTGGCAGGTGCTTTTAATTCCAATATCGTAAAAGCATCAAAATACGTTGCAAACCGCGATTACAGCGATAAAAGCGTAGAATTCTACAGCGTAGGAAAAAAGGCAAATGATATTCTGAAGAAAACATTCAACATCTACAAAACCGAGACGGCTATTTATGACGACCTTAGTTTTGAGAATGCTGAAGCTCTTGCCAAAGAATTAATGGCCCTTTTTGTAGAAGGCAGGTTCGACCGAATCGTTTTGGTGTACAACCAGTTTAAGAATGCCGCTACTCAAGAAGTGAAGGTAGAGCAGTTTTTGCCTATTGTTCCTGTTGAAAAAGATGAAAATGTGACCTTAGATTACATTTTTGAACCTTCAAAAGAGGAGATCGTGATGGAGCTTATTCCAAAATCTCTTAAAATGCAGGTCTATAAAGCCCTGCGTGACTCTTTTGCTTCAGAACACGGGGCTCGTATGACTGCAATGCACAAGGCAACAGATAATGCACAGGAACTTAAAGATTCCCTGAAGTTATCTTACAACAAAGCAAGACAGGCTTCTATCACCAACGAAATTCTTGAAATTGTTGGTGGAGCTGAAGCTTTGAATAAATAAAGATTCAGCTGGCGACAATTGGACGTAGCGATAGCGAAGTCAAATTAGCCAATCCTGAATCTTTGAATAAATAAAGATTCAGCTGGCGACAATTGGACGTAGCGATAGCGAAGTCAAATTAGCCAATCCTGAAGCTTTGAATAAATAAAATTATTGCTGAAAATTTCAGCTTTTTGAAACTCCGTATCATCCGATACGGAGTTTTCTTTTTTAAGGGTTTTATTGAAAATTAAAAAAAGGCCCTAATTTAAACTTTAAGAACCTGTCTTGACTCCCGACTCTTTGTTCGCAGCGATTTTAAGTCTAAAAAATAATTGGTATCAAAATTGGAGTACTACCTCCTGAACCTATAATTCCTTTAAGCGATGAAACCATTTTTTTTCTCTTTTTCGGCCCTTTTAATCCTTATGAGCTTTAGTAATTGTGCCAATGGCAAGCAATTGCAGGAGGAGCCGCCCAAAGCTGTGGGAGAAGCTTTTTACACTACCTGGACAGGTGGCGTGAGGGGCGCAGGTTCAGGTTTTAATCTGTTCATTCCGGTGGCGGCAAATTCAGAGATTAAGATGGATACCGTTTACTTCCGCGGAAGAAAAGGTGTACTTGAAATTGAGCCTTCCAACCCCGACCTTTACGTGGCGCGATTTGAAACTCCCGGTGCAACAAAGGATTTTGTTATGCATAAAGATCCAAAAAAGGAGTTTGGGAACGAGGTTCCAAAAATGATTGAGAAAATACCTTTCGAACTTGCCGAAGGTGAGGCAGTAGTGCACTATACCAGGAACGGTAAGGAAAAATTCTTCAGGATAAAAAATATTCAGAAAAAAGACAGCGAACAAGTGCGCCTAAAAAACCCTAAAAACATTCAGCATTAATAGTACATTTGTGAGGAATTCTCAAGCAAAAACTATTGGCGCTCTTTCAGAAGCTATTTAAACAAACCGTCGTTTATGGTGTTGCTACAGTGGTACCCAGGATGCTATCATTCCTGTTGTTGCCGCTGTATTCTGCTTACCTTCCTACCCAAGGTTTTGGAGAAGTAGCAATCGTCTTTTCCTGGATGGCAGTGTTTAACGTGCTGCTCGCTTATGGGATGGAAACCTCATTTTTCAGGTTTTTTCATCAGGAAGAATTCCGTAAAGAGGTCACAGCCACCTCTGCACTTTCATTAATAGGTTCTACCTGCATATTTCTACTGCTGGGTTTCCTCTTTATGGAAGAAATTTCCTTTGCTACGGCCATTGCCTCTCATTACGTGCTCTACGTGATCCTGATTTTGGCACTCGATGCTCTGGCGACCATACCTTTTGCCTGGCTTAGGGCCACCGAAAGGCCAGGTGTTTTTGCTGCAATCAAGATTGGAAATGTTGCTGTTAACCTCGGGCTCAATATCTTTTTCATTGTCTATCTGCCAGAATTAGCATCCAAAAATGCCATTTTTGAGACCCTGTACATCCCCAATTTCGAAATTGCCTATATTTTTATTGCCAACCTTGTTGCCAGTGGGCTAACGCTCCTGGTCATGTTGCCATTTTATTTTAAACTGCCATATACTTTTAACAGCAGTCTTTGGAAAAAAATGCTCAACTACGGCACCCCAATTTTAATTGCGGGGATAGGTTTTGTCATTAATGAAGTTTTTGATAAGATCCTGCTCGGCTGGCTGTTGCCTCAGGATATTGCAAAGTCTGAAGTTGGTGCCTATGCCGCGTGTTATCGCCTGGCACTTTTTATGACGCTTTTCGCCACCGCCTTCAGGCTTGGAATTGAGCCTTTCTTCTTCAGTCATGCCAAAGAAAAGAATGCGCCTCAAACCTACGCCACAATCACCAAATATTTTGTCATTTTTGGCGCCCTTATCCTGGTACTGGTCACCATTTTTTCTGACCTTTTAAAATTGCTGCTCATTAGAGATGTTTCATACTGGGACGCCATGGTGGTGATACCAATGATCCTGGCCGCAAACTTTTTCCTGGGTATTTACCACAATCTTTCGGTTTGGTATAAGGTGAGCGACCGCACAAAATTTGCCGGCTATATCTCCCTTTTTGGAGCCGCAGTTACGTTGATCCTTAACTTCTGGCTTATTCCTTATTACAGCTATGTTGGGTCGGCCGTTGCGACCATGGTGGCCTATGGCAGCATGATGTTGCTCTCTTTTTACTTCGGAAGAAAATATTATCCCATTCCTTATGACCTGAAGCGAATTGGTGGCTACCTGCTCATTTCCCTCACGTTTTCGGGGATCTATTTCTACCTTTTTAGAAATAATTATTACTTCGGAAGTATATTAATCCTTATCTTTTTTGCCCTTATTTATTACGCTGAAAAGGATCAGTTAAAACAGCTTTTGAAGAAGTCATAATTTGAACTGCTTCCGAAGAAAACTAACAAAGCATGAACGTAAAGATAATCAACAAATCAAAGCACGAATTACCGGCCTATGAAACCGGATCATCTGCAGGGATGGACCTGCGGGCCAATATTTCTGAACCTGTTACCCTGGCACCCCTAGCCCGGGCTATTGTCAAAACAGGGCTTTTCATTGAACTTCCAGTAGGCCACGAAGCCCAGGTGCGCCCACGCAGCGGGTTGGCTGCCAAAAAAGGCATTACGGTACTAAATTCTCCCGGCACAATTGACGCCGATTATCGGGGGGAAATTGGGGTGATCCTGGTGAACCTTTCCAATGAAGAATTCACGATAAATGATGGGGAGCGCATTGCACAGATGGTCATCTCCCGTCACGAACACATCACCTGGAAAGAAGTTGACACCCTCGAAGAAACCTCACGCGGCAGCGGCGGCTTCGGAAGCACGGGGGTCTAGTACGCAGTGCTCATTGTTCAGTAGGCAGTTTTGATCAGTAAATAATTAACAGTGATCAGGATCTTAAAAGCCGTGCAAGGAACAACAAACAATAAATCAAGAACAAATTCATTAGTAAGTAAGAATCTTAACCTAAGATCTCACTACTCACTACTAAATACTCAATACTAAAAAGATGAAAATAATAGTTCCCATGGCGGGTCGCGGGTCGCGGCTTCGTCCACATACATTAACAGTTCCAAAACCTTTAATTCCCATTGCCGGGAAACCCATTGTTCACAGGCTGGTTGAAGATATAGCAAAAGTTCTCGATGAAAAGATCGATGAAATTGCCTTTATCATTGGAGAAGATTTTGGTGAGAAAGTAGAAACCGACCTAAAGAAAATTGCAGAGACCCTGGGCGCAAAGGGCACCATCTACTATCAGGATAAACCTCTTGGTACTGGTCACGCTATTATGTGTGCCAAAGATTCTTTAGAAGGCCCCGCAGTGATTGCTTATGCCGATACACTTTTCAAAGCCGATTTTACGTTAGATAAAGAAGCCGATGCGGTGATATGGGTAAAACAGGTAGAAAACCCTTCAGCGTATGGCGTAGTGCAGTTAAACGAGAAGCGGGAGATTACCGACCTTGTTGAAAAACCTTCAGAATATGTGTCAGACCTTGCCGTTATCGGAATTTATTACTTCAAAGATGTAGCGGTTCTTAAGAACGAACTGCAGGGAGTGCTTGATAATAACATTATTCGCGGTGGGGAGTACCAGATCAATGACGGGATAGAGGCGATGAAGCAGAAAGGTGCGAGATTCGTTCCGGGGAAGGTTGATGAGTGGATGGACTGTGGTAACAAGCAGGTAACCGTAGAGACCAACACCAGGATGCTCAAATTCCTTCAGGAAGATGGTGAAAAGCTGGTAGCTTCTAACATAGAAATGGAAAATTCAGAAATTATTGAACCCTGCTTTATTGGAGAGAATGTGGTGCTCAAAAATGCCAAAATAGGACCCAATGTTTCTATTGGAAACGGAACTAAAATAAGCAACTCGACCATTAAAAACAGTTTGATCCAAACCTTTGCTGAAGTAGAAAATGCAGATCTCACTAACGCTATGATAGGTAATTTTGCCAGGTTCAATGGTGAATTTACCGAAATTAGTATCGGTGATTACTCTGTGCTGGAGTAGTGCTTTGCAGCATTAAAAAATGCATGAAAAAAAGGCTTTACATAATACCATTTTTGACCCTGCTACAGCTGGGTAGTCTCTCCTATGCACAGGAGAAACCGGTGGTAGAAATGACCCAGGATGACCTGGGAAATGTAACAGATGCATTTCAGGAGCATTTTTTTGAGGCACTAAAGCAAAAGGCTATAGAAAATCATGAAAAGGCAATAGATGAGCTGGTGCAAAGTCTGGCGTTAAAGCCCGATGAACCTGTAGTGTATCTTGAGCTGGGTAAAAACTATAATGCGCTGGGTCAATATTCCCAGGCTGCGGTGTATCTGGAAAAAGGTCGAAAAGCAGTCCCCCAGAATGAGGAAATACTTGAGGAGCTTTACACCACTTACTTTGAGGGCAAGGAATTCAAAAAGGCACTGCCGGTGGTAAGAGATCTGGCCCGGTTGAATACCGATTTTTCAGAAGATCTTGTGAACCTGTATATTCAGACTGAAAAATACGATGCAGCCCTTGGGCTTCTCGATTCGCTTGACCAGGTAAAAGGTTCCAGCACCTACCGGGAAAGTTTGAGGCGGCAGGTTTATGCCCGTACCAACAACGTGGAGGCGCAGATAAGCGATTTAGAGGAAAACATTGAAGAGAACCCTAAAAACGAACAGGATTATCTCAACCTGATCTTTGTTTACAGCGAAAACGGACAGGAAGAAGAAGCTTTTGCAACTGCAAAGGAACTGTTGGAAATAAATCCCGGTTCCCCGCTCGTGCACCTCGCCCTGTACAAATTCTATATTGCCGATAATAAAGCAGAAAAGGCTGTTAACTCAATGGAGATCCTGCTTAACAGTGACCAGATAGATGAAGTCACAAAATATCAGGCACTCAATGATTTTTTAATTTATGTGACCGAAAATCCTTCTTTGGAAGAAGATTTGATACAACTGGTAGAGACTTTTTCAGAAAAAGAAAATAACCTGAAGGTTTATAAACAGCTTGGCACTTTCTTCATTGAAAAAGGAAAGAAGGAGCTGGCATTAAATTATTTTAAAACTGCGCTTGAAAATGATATGGATGATTTTAATTTGTATCGAAATGTCATAAAACTGGAGGCTGAAAAAGGGCATTTTGAAGAGGTGAAGTTACTCACTGAAAAAGGTCTTGAAATTTTTCCCACCCAGGCGTGGTTGTTTCTCATGCAGGGAAATGCTCTAAACGGCTTGAAGGAATATAAGAAAGCAGAAGAAATGCTTCTTACAGGCCTCGATTACCTCATTGATGATGCCGAAACTGAAAGGGAATTTCACCGTCAACTCGCTATAACATATAAAGGCCTGAACCAAAATGAAAAGGCTGTAGAAGCTCTAAAAAAAGCTGATAAATTAGAAAATTAATACTGAATGTCCTGTAAACACTTTATTCCCGTAGTTCTTTTTTCTTTAATCCTGTTCTCATCCTGCGGCGGTGCCCGTAAAGCAAAAATGGGTACTGTAGCCCCCGAAGATGCTGCTGTTGCTTCGGTGGTTGATCAACATTACAAAAGTGAAGTGGAGTTCAATACCCTACAGGGCAGGCTTAGTCTTGATTACCAGACAGAAGAGCGAAGTCAAAGCGTTACAGTGAACTTCAGGATGAAAAAGAATGATACCATCTGGATGAGCGGGCAGTTGCTGGGCATTCCGCTGGCTAAGGTTTTGATCACCCCAAATTCGGTGCAGTTTTATGAGAAAATCACGAAGACTTATTTTGATGGAGATTTCAGCTTATTAAGTGACCTGCTGGGCACCCCATTAGATTATGAAAAGGTTCAGAATCTTTTATTGGGTCAAACTATTTATGACCTTAGGGAAGAAAGATATAAATTGACGGAATCTTCAAGAGGCTACCAGTTGCAACCTGAACAGGAAAATTTCCTGAAGCGAATGTTCCTTCTTGACGCCGGAAACTTTAAGGCCCTGGCACAACAACTGGGGCAGGAGCAGGGCAACAGGAGCGTAACAGTAACTTACCCGGAATATCAGAAAATTGACCAGGAGCTTTTCCCGTTGCAAATCAAGATCATAGCTACAGAAGGCACCCAAAATACACGTATTGATATGACCTTTAGAAACATTGAGTTCAATGTTCCTGTTTCTTTTCCTTTTTCAATACCTTCGGGCTACGAAGAAATTAGCATAGAATGAAGATAAAGGTTCTATTACGGCATGTCTTTTTTGCAGGATTTTTATTGTCAAGCCTTCACGGCTTTTCTCAGGAAAACAAGCGGGAAGAGCTGGAGCAACGAAGGCTGGATTTGCAGCAGGAGATTAAAAGGATCAATTCTTTACGGACTTCAAACCTAAAGAAAGAAAAATCTATACTTACCCAGGTGGAAGACCTCGATCAGCAAATTCGCAGTACCGAAAAGTTGATTCGGGTGACGAATCAACAGGCCAATTTACTTACACGAGAGATCAATACCAACCAAAACCGGATTGGCACCCTTCGTAAGGAACTCGAGCAGCTTAAAGAGGATTACAGTAAAATGATCCGCAAATCCTATAAGAGTAAGTCGCAGCAAAGCAGAATTATGTTCCTGCTTTCTTCGGAAAACTTCCTGCAGGCTTACAAGAGGCTTCAGTACATGAAGCAATATGCCAATTACCGGCATCAGCAGGGAGAGGAGATCCAACTGCGCACCGAAGAACTTCAAAAGCTCAACCAAAGCCTGGCAGAACAAAAGAAAACAAAGGACAGGCTAATTGTTGAAAACCGAAAGACACGTGCGCTGCTTGAAGAAAGCAAAAAAGAACAGCAGTCCCTAATTGCTGAAGTTCGTAAAAAAGAAGGTCAGTTTGCTTCTCAACTAAAAAAGAAACAGCAGGAAATCAATGCGATAGACCGGGAGATTGAGAGGATTATAGAGGAAGCCATTGCAGCAAACAACAAGGCAGAAGGTTCTACTTCGAGAAGTGTCTTTAAGCTTACGCCCGAGGCCAAAGCTCTTGCTGCCGATTTTGAAAAGAACAAAGGGAAACTTCCATGGCCGGTAAGAACAGGTACTGTGGTGCTTCGGTTTGGAACACAACCTCACCCTATTGTAAAGACCGCTACCATGAACAGTAACGGTGTAAGAATAGCGACAGATCCTAACTCAAAGGCCAGGGCTGTTTTTGGCGGCACGGTAAGTGAAATTATTGCAGTTAAAGGATCCAGCCTCATGGTTATGGTAAGGCACGGAGATTATATTACCATTTACAACCACCTTGAATCTGTTGATGTACGCAAGGGGCAGCAGGTGGCGCTTGGCCAGGACCTTGGAAGTATTGCAATTAATAAGACCGACGGTAGAACTACGCTGTACTTTGTAATGTACAAGAACAACCAAAAGCTTAACCCCGAAGAGTGGATCTACCAGATGTAGATTTAATTAGAGGATAGAATCAAGAACCAATAGTCAAGTTTGCAGTAATCAGTGTTCAGTAGTTCAGTTTTGGAAAATAAGAGCCAGGAACCAAGACTAATTATGGAAATATAGAGCTATAAAGAAGACATCTACAAGCTCCGGAGGAGCGGTATATTTATAGTTATAGAGAGATCAGAATCCTTAAGATGAGCTCTGGAGGAGCGACATATTTCATGAGCTGAAGCCTGAATATAAAATAGTTGCCGGTTTTCAGCACAGATTTTACATCCGAACCATCTTCTAAGAATTCACGAATAATGCCTTAAGTTCCGTTGCTTCAGATGGTTCCATTTTTCCGGCGAGCACAAGGCTTAGTTGTTTGCGGCGTAAAGCAGCTTCATAACGTTTCTTTTCCAGTTCGGTTTCCGGCTCTAAAGGGGGAATTGCTACCGGGGTGCCGGTCTCATCTACAGCTACAAATGTGTAGATGGCTTCATTCGCTTTACTGCGTTCTCCGCTTTCGCGATCTTCCACCCAAACGTCAATATAGATCTCCATTGAAGATTTAAAAGCTCTTGAAACTTTTGCTTCAACAGTGACTACGCTTCCCAGCGGCACGGCCTTATTAAAAGCTACGTGGTTCACAGAAGCAGTAACCACAATTCTGCGGCTATGGCGTCTTGCGGCGATACTGGCTGCACGATCCATCCGCGCAAGCAATTCTCCTCCAAAAAGGTTGTTTAACGGGTTGGTTTCGCTTGGTAAAACGAGGTCTGTAAGAGTGGTTTTAGAATCTTCTGGAGTTCTGGCTTGCATTTTTTAAAATTTTCGGCAAAGTTAACATGCTTTATTCTAAATGCCGTTAAGCTGATATTAAAAAAAGTGGTGAGCTGGCAACAAGTAGTTTGCAGTCTCTTTCAGAATAGAGTTGAATAGCCCAAATAGAAAATGCGCTCTTTAGATTTGCACTTTCAAAAAGAGACTTTTCTCTGATTATGATATTTGGATTTTGGTAATTGTAACAGGAAGTTACAGCTCCTCAACGAGTAACCATGCGCCAGGATTGTTCTTTTTCACCCGGTAAAGCTCATTGGTTGCTTCCCTTCGGGTTTCATGACTACTGGAGATCACCTGGTGCAGGCCAAATCTATTTTCACCAATTTGGCGGGCTTTGAATCCCTGGGCTTTAAGTTCCTCTACAGCTTTGGCAGCATTTTCGGCTTCTCTAAAGGCTCCGGTTACTATATGATAGTTTCCGGTTTGTTTCGAGACTTTTAAAGTAACAGCAGGAAGCGGATTGTCAATTACAAAAGTGGCTTGCTGAATTTTGTTTTCCAGCTGAGAAGCGGCTTTTTGTTGTTCGGCAATATTGTGCTCATTTACCTGATCACTGTAAATATTAAGGCCGGCAGCTCCACTAAAACCAATAGCAATAAGACCTACAGCGGCATATTTTAACCAGCGGTTTGCCCTTCTTTCAGGCGTAAATGCGACAGGTGCTTTTTCTTCAATTTCCTGTGCCTGTTGTTTGTACACTTCACGGGAAACAGCATTTCTCTTAAACGAATCAAGACCAAATGCTTCTTTCATGAAGTTCATTTGGGCAGCAGGTTCAAATTGTAGTTTCTCTCCTTCAGTTAAAGAAAAAGAACCAACATTCTGAAAATTCACCGTCTTGTTCTTTTCAAGAACCAACTCCAAATCCTGTACAAATTGCTCTATCTGTTCAAGAGCATTATTGTACGATACCTTTTCAGCCTCCATAATATAATTAGCCAACAGGCCATCATTCTTAATGAGCTGGCGGTTAAAAGAAACTGTTTTTCTTGGAGGAAAAAATTCCCCGCTAGAAGGATGTATGCCTGCGGAATGTTGTTGCGTGATAAAAGCACCAAACCCCGGAAGGATTACACATTCATATCGGTATAGAAGATCGTGGATGTAATTTGCTATTGCCATTGAAACAAATGTAAAGATTTTTATTTTCTGAAAAAACAGGCTTTCTATATTTTATTAACAAATTTTTCTGCTACTTTTCAGGTTTTAATCTGGCTATGAAAGATTCTGATTTACAGTATGTTTTGGCTCTGCAGCACGTTCCAAATCTGGGAGATGTTTCAGCCAAAAAACTCATCCGCCACACTGGATCTGCCGAGGCTGTTTTTAAGGAAAAAAAGGCCGCTTTGCTCAAAATTGATGGGATAGGAAATACCAAGCTCAGCTATCTTTTTTCTTCTGAAAATCTTAAAGCTGCCGAAAAAGAGCTGGAATTTATTTTACGCAACAAAGTTAAAACACTTTACTATGAGAACAGCGATTACCCCGAGAGGTTAAAACACTGCCTTGACGGGCCTATCCTGCTTTTTGAAAGAGGAAATATTCAACTTGTAAACAGGAAGATTCTTAGTATTGTGGGCACGCGTAAGGCAACTAACCACGGAATCTCTTTTTGTGAAAGGTTCATAGAAGAGCTGGCGCCCCTTAATCCGGTAATCGTTTCGGGTTTTGCTTACGGAATAGACATCGCGGCACAACGGGCGGCCATTAAACACAACCTACAAACCGTTGGCTGTCTTGCCCATGGACTAAATCACATGTACCCTGCGGTTCATCAAAAGTATGTGGCCGGAGTAGAAAACAACGGGGGTTTTCTAACCGATTTCTGGAGTACAGATACCTTTGACCGTAATAATTTCTTGAAGAGAAACCGCATTATCGCCGGAATGAGCGAGGCTACTTTGGTCATTGAAAGTGCCGAAAAAGGCGGATCGCTGGTCACTGCCGATATTGCCAATTCTTATAGCCGGGAAGTTTTTGCAGTTCCCGGCAGGCCTACCGATCTTCAAAGCAAAGGCTGTAATATGCTTATTAAATCTCAGCAGGCCCACCTCATTACCAGTGCGGCCGATCTCGTTTATATGCTCAACTGGCATCCTCAAACCCCTGTGAAAGCAGTTCAAAAACAGCTTTTTGTAGAGCTGGAAGAAGATGAGCAGGCTCTCTACGGCTACTTAAAGGATAGGGGAAAAGAACAGCTCGATCTTATCGCACTCAACTGCAGTATCCCCACTTTTAAAGCAGCTACACTTTTGCTCAATATGGAACTTAAAGGTGTGGTAAAGCCTTTGCCTGGTAAACTTTTTGAGGCGGTCTAATAACCTAATTTTTGTCTTACCCGTATTAATACATCATCGGCTACCTTTCGGGCTTTTTCTGCACCTACAGCAAGAGCTTCTTCCACTTTGTCCGGGTTCTGCATGTAGAAATTGTACTGGGTACGTTCCTTTTCAAATCTGGTGATTAACAGGTCGTAAAGGGCCTGTTTGGCATGACCGTATCCAAAACCTCCTGCTTCATATTTCTTCTTCATCTCGGCAGTCTCTTCTTTAGATGCTACCAGTTTGTAGATGTTGAAAACATTGTCAGATTCGGTGTCTTTGGGTTCTTCTAGGGGGGTACTGTCGGTTTGTATCGCCATGATTTGCTTCCGCAGTTGCTTATCGGGTAAAAACAGGTTGATGATATTACCTTTAGATTTGCTCATTTTTTCCCCATCGGTACCGGGTACGTACATGGTTTCTTCAGAAACGCGTGCATCGGGCATTACAAAAGTATCTCCCATTTTTGCATGAAACCTCGAAGCCACATCTCTGGTCATTTCCAGGTGTTGTAGTTGATCTTTCCCTACCGGTACAATTTCAGCATCATACAAAAGAATATCTGCAGCCATTAGAATTGGATAGTCGAAAAGTCCCGCGTTCACATCTTCAAGTCTGTCGGCTTTATCTTTAAAAGAATGGGCCAGGGTTAACCTTTGATATGGGAAAAAACAATTGAGGTACCAGGTGAGCTCGGTTACCTGTGGGATATCGCTTTGCCTGTAAAAAACCGTTTTATCAACATCAAGACCAAAAGCCAGCCAGGTAGCTGCGGTAGAGAGGGTATTCTCCCTTAACACCTTTGGATCTTTAATTTGGGTTAAAGTATGCAGGTTTGCTATAAATAAAAATGAATCATTCTTTGGGTCGTTGGCCATTTCCACGGCGGGGATAATAGCTCCTAAGATGTTCCCCAGGTGAGGAGTACCGGTACTCTGTACTCCGGTGAGAATTCTAGACATCGGCTTTCTGTATTTTTCTACAAAGGTATCTTTTTTAGGGAAGACGTTCAATTCAATTCATTACTTTTGGCCGTTATGCATATACTTAGGTCTTTCCTGGTTGTCTTGTGGAGAATATGGTTCTATATCCTTATGGCCATTCCCATCATTGTTTTTTTTCCTTTTTTACTGTTGTTTACCTCCAGGACGAAATATTATCCGCAGTTCTTTATGATTGCACGTTGGTGGGCTTACTTTATTTTATACGGAATGGGTTTCTTTCCTAAAATAAAGCAGGAACGAAAATTTGTGAAAGGGGAAAGTTATATGCTGGTAGCCAATCATACTTCGATGACCGATATCATGCTCATGCTGGTGGCGGTTAAGAATCCGTTTGTTTTCGTCGGAAAAAAAGAGCTGGTGAAAATTCCCCTTTTTGGATACTTCTATAAACGTACCTGTATTCTCGTTGACCGCCAGAATCAAAGAAGCCGCAAGGAGGTTTTTGACAGCGCACAACGCCGATTGAATAAGGGTACCAGTATTTGCATCTTTCCTGAAGGTGGCGTGCCCGATGATACCAGTGTTCTTCTAGACAATTTTAAAGATGGCGCTTTTCGCCTGGCTATAGACCACCAGATTCCCATAGTTCCTATTGTATTTTACGACAATAAAAAACGCTTTCCTTACATTTTCACTAAGGGTAGCCCGGGAAAAATGCGAGTAAAGATCAAAGAATTTATACCCACAAAAGGTCTTGAGCAGCAAAATAAAAAGGGGGTTCGGGAGCAGACGAGGGAGGTGATCCTGCAGGAGTTAAAATCTGGTAAACTTTCTTAAAATTTATAGCTGAAACCTGTATACACGCCCATAAAATAAGGCTGTACATTTCCATTTGGCTGGTCAAAAGTTTTTAGCTGATACTTCAGCATAGGTTCCAGGTTGAGCTTGAATCTTTCCGAAAGATTATAATCAAGTCCCAAACCAATATTGGCACTAAAGCTCACTTCATTTAAGTTATTGGCTTTTCCGGTTGCCGTAGTGTTGCCTGTGCTAAGGGTAACTTCGTTATCTTCCAGGATTAGCGTACTTCCACCCCCTATAATATTCACTTCAAACTTGTTCTGCCACAGGTTGATCTCAACTTCTATGGGAACTTCAATATATCCTATTTTCTGGCTTAGATTACCCTGGGTGAATATCCCGGCCTGGGTACGGTTGGTGCTGCTGGTTCGGTTATTCGTAAAACTGCCGGAAACCATCTTCATATCCGAATCTTTGACTTTTACCAGGGAAGTATTTCTAACAGAATAGATCCCGGTGGCCGACTGGTATCCGGTGCCATTAGCGCTGTAACCAAGATCTACACGGCTAACGCCCGATCTCACTTTTATTCTGTCGCTAAGCTCCATTGCCAGCCTCACCCCATAAGAATAAGTGATTTCTGCCTGCCTGCTATCGTTATAACCAACCTCAAGAGGGTTCGCGGTCCCCATTTTGCCATAATAAATGGGACTGGCATGGGTAGAGACTTCAAAGTGGCTCTTTTCCCGGGTGTTGG
>Ga0098067_1000207_pt1 | contig 24205 bp, 21 predicted proteins | sample 26_taG_FD_92578 | JGI IMG/M metagenome (GOLD analysis project Ga0098067, IMG submission 92578) | Marine viral communities from Cariaco Basin, Caribbean Sea - 26_WHOI_OMZ | ecosystem: Environmental > Aquatic > Marine > Oceanic | place: Caribbean Sea: Cariaco Basin | collected 2014-11-09
AAGTTGTCTGAATACGATTTAAATTTCTATTTGGTCCATCATAATTCTCAATTAAGTAATTGTACAGCTGAGTATAAATTGCAGCATTTGGCATTACTAAATGGTATAAGAAATTTTGAGGAGCAACTCTAATAAACACTCCAATTGGTCTATTTTCTTCGGGATAAGCTCCGTTAGCAGCACCTATTTCAAAGCGATAGTTCCTACTGGCTACAGTTACAGCCTGTCTATCTTCAACTTCCTCTAACTCTCCGAAGGCATTAACATGTCTCAGATTTATATGATACTCATTATCTCCAGCGGTAGCACCGAAAAACTCCTGAAACATTCGAATGGGAAAATTAACCTGCTTCCATCTTTCTCCACCTCCGATTTCTGCTACTAAAACAGGATTATTGATATTTGGATTCCAATTTTCTGTGTCTCCCACGAACGAATTATCATTATCATAAGGTAAATCATTAATTATCCGCGTCCTTCTCCTTCTTCTAGGACGAAAATTAATTGGCGGCTCTTGAACCTCTCGAACTGTAAAAATATCACTTAAACTTGGTGAGTCGTCCTCTCCTTCTTCATACTCCATGGGATTTCTTCTGGCGTTTTCATGTCTTTCCCTTCTTCTTTCGTCCGAAGGTAAATCACCGGTATCATGTAATTGCTGTATCTGCCCGGCAGTGATTCTTTTCAAGTTTTCATCAGTTGAATTAAATAGATTTTCGTAGTAATCTTCAATCTGATTAATTAATTGATTTTCGTCTCTTTCGTCATTAACATAAGTAATTGATATTGCTGCTTCAACATTACTACTTAAACCGTATTCCGTCAAATTATTTGAACCCAATATAACATGACTTTTTTCTGGTCCTGTAAATAAATATACTTTTGGATGAAAAATCGGCTTGTTTCTTCTGTTAGAATCAAAATAATAGACAAAAGCATCAACATTCCAGGTTAACAACTCTTCCAAAGCTTCCCTAGAAGTGCCCTCGTTGTCAATTCCGACGATTATTTTATACTCATTTATATGATCTTTTGAAGCTTCAATATGTTCTGTAAAACCCGAAATTCCGTTGTAACTCGCAAAAGCAACTAAGCATTTAAAACTTGTATAATCATTGTTTCTAAGAGCTGATATAATCTCCGAAGCAACGGAAGTATTTCTTTCTAAGTTATACCCTTGACCTATAAATTTAATTTCCATGTATAATTATTCATTTTTAAAAAATTCGACTAATTCGACATTTAAAGCCAAGGCGATTTTTTCAATATTTCTAATTGAGACATTTCGTTTTCCTAATTCAATTGAGCTTATATAAGTTCTGTGTAAGTCACAGCGAAAGGCTAATTCTTCTTGAGAAATTCCTCTTATAATTCGTAACTGTTTTATTTTTCGTCCTAATTTTTCTTCAATTTTCATTACGATAAAAATAGATGTTATGAATACTATAAGTCTACAGACTATAAGTCACATTAAAATTTAGATTCTCAAGTAATCTTGTGAATAGCAACAAAGCGTTACCGAATGTGCATTGTTCATAAATTTATCTTGACCAAGAGCCCTCTGTAACAAATGCTACACTTATAGGTAACAAAAGTTACTGACCACCGCCTCCTCTAAAGGTACTTTTGCTTCATCAAATAATAAATAGATGAAGAGAACAAGAACCCTATTCTTTCTACCCGCACTGTTTTTTGGTTTCCTCCTACAGGCCCAGGAAACGGTTTCTATAGGCAAGGAAGAAGTGCTGGAAAAAGTGCAGGAGAACAACAGGCAGCTCAAGATCTCTCAACAGGAGTTCCTGGCCGCCCGCGCACAGTACCGGCAAACTAACGCAGTTTTTTTACCAAACATAAGTGTCTCCCACACCGGGATGACCACCAATAACCCCCTCATGGCCTTTGGTTCCAAACTGAACCAGGAGAGCGTCACTCAAAATGACTTCAATCCGGCCCGGCTCAATGACCCCGACCGTATCGACAATTTCGCTACGAAGGTGGAAGTCCAGCAACCGCTTATTAATCTTGACGGCTTCTGGCAGCGTGGCGCTGCGAAGAACAAGATGCAGGCCACCGAACTGCAGGGCGTTCGCACCGGCGACCACATGAAGCTGGAGACAGAGAAAGCCTATATGCAGCTGCAGCTCGCCCATAAGGCGGTAAGTGTACTGGAGCAGGCGCTGGAAACGGCGCAGGCGAACCTGAGGCTTGCCGAGAACAACTTTAAGCAGGGCTACCTGCAGCGATCGGATGTGCTGGCCGTGGAAGTCCGTGTGACCGAGGTGAACAATCAGTTACAGTACGCCAAGAGCAACGTGAAGAACGCGAGCGATTACCTCATGTTCCGCATGGGCGAATCCATTGATGTGGTGCTGGTTCCAAAAGATTCCCTCAGCGTGCAGATGAATGCCGTTACCACTTCTGCCCTTCCCGGGGACCGTGCCGACATCAAAGCTATGGAACTGGCTACCGAGGCACGAAAGAAAATGTATACAGCCTCAAAAATGTCATTTTTGCCACGCCTTAATGCCTTCGGAAGTTATGAACTCTATGACGACGAGCTCTTCCAGGGAGACGCCAACGGATATATTGCCGGAGTCGCTCTGACCTGGGATCTCTTCGATGGCAGCAAAAGCCTCGGAAAAGCCCAGCAGGCCAAAGCCGAATTCAAACAAGCCGAACTGGAACTGGAACAACACGTACACCAGAGTCAGCTGGAACTAAACCGCGCTACCCGTGCTTTACAGGATGCAGAGAACAAACTGCAACTCACCCAACTTGCCCTGGAACAATCCAAAGAAGCCCTGCGAATCCGTAACAACCGTTACGAACAGGGATTGGAAAAGACCACAGATCTGTTAGGTGCCGAGACACAATTTTCAGAAAAGCAACTGGAGTATTATCAGACGGTATATGAATATAATTATGCGGTGGCGTATATAGAATTTTTGACGAGTAGTATTGAGTAGTTAGCAGTTGTGAGTTGTCAGTTGTGAGTTAACTGAGAACCGACAACTGAGAACCGAAAAAACCTTGAACATTAAACTTTGAACATTGAACAATTAGAGATATGAAAAAATTGATTTACACAACAATAATTGCTTCCCTGGGATTATTTGCGACCGGCTGCGGAAGCGATGATAAAAAGCAGGCTGCGAATGAAGGGCCGGTAGTACCGGTGCAGGTGGAAACACCATCGGGGGCGGGAGATCGCTTTCTCACTGCCAGCGGGCAGATCGAAGCGGTGAACAGCGCCAACCTCAGCACCCGCATGATGGGATTCATAGATGACATCCATGTGAACGTGGGTGATAAGGTGAATAAAGGCCAGTTGCTGGTTTCCATCAACAACTCCGACCTGCAGGCAAAACGAGCACAAGTCAATGCCGGCATCACCGAGGCTGAGGCCGCTTACAGAAATGCTGAAAAAGATTACCAAAGATTCAAGGCCCTTTTCGAAGAGCAGTCCGCTTCCCAAAAAGAGATGGATGACCAGACCGCCCGTTTTGAGATGGCGCAGGCGAGACTGGAAGCTGCAAAGCAAATGAGAAATGAGGTGAACTCGCAGTTCGCTTATGTAAATATACGTGCTCCTTTTAGCGGAGTCATCACCAACAAATTCGCGGAAGAAGGTACTATGGCCAATCCGGGTCAGCCGCTTTTAGCCGTAGAAGCTCCGGGAAATTTTGAAGTAACTGCCAGAGTTGCGGAGTCCAATATCTCAAGAATAGAAACAGGAACCAAAGTGGACGTCATAGTAAAGTCTGTTGAGCAGACTGTTCCCGGCACTGTGGCGGAAGTTAGTACTTCGGCCAGCAATACCGGAGGACAATATTTAGTAAAAGTAGCTCTTGAAGACACAGAAGCCGATTTGAAATCGGGCATGTATGCTACCGTTCGTTTTCCTGTCGAGAAGCAGGAAAATACTTCTGAAGCGGTAATGATCCCGACAGAGGCTATCGTTACCCGCGGGGACCTGAAAGGAGTTTATACCGTGAGTCAGCAAAATACCGCGATGCTAAGATGGCTAAGACTGGGAAGAACTTACGGAGACCGTGTAGAAGTTCTTAGCGGACTCAATCCGGATGAAGCCTATATAGTTTCGGCAGACGGGAAATTGTTCAACGGAGCAAAAGTTAGTGTAAAGGAGTAAAGCCCGCGTGAGGGATAGAGGCAGCTACCCCGCCTGACCAGTCGGGCAGGCGTGTAGCGCCGAAAGCCCGACCCGTAGGGTCACGCCCAAACAACTATTAAAAATATGAAAGAAGGATTAGCAGGCAAGATTGCCAAAGGCTTTATAAATTCAAAACTGACGGTGTTGCTCATGATCGTGTTCATGATCGTGGGTGTATATGCGTCGTTTCTCATTCCCCGCGAGGAAGAGCCGCAGATCGACGTGCCCATGGCCGACATTTTTGTAGGCTACCCGGGTGCCAGCCCTACTGAGGTGGAACAGCGCATCATTAAACCACTGGAGAAAATGGTTTCCAACATTCCGGGTGTGGAGTATGTCTACTCTACTTCCATGGAAGAACAGGGGATGTTGATCGTGCAGTTCTACGTGGGCGAGGATATTGAACGGTCGTATGTGAAGCTCTACAACGAGCTCATGAAGAATATGGACCAGTTCCCCCCAAATGTTAGTCAGCCGCTGGTGAAGACCCGGGCTATTGACGATGTTCCGGTACTGGGGCTCACCCTGTGGAGCGAAAATTATGATGATTACCAGCTGCGGCAAATGGCCAACGAGCTGCGTCATGAGATCGAAAAGGTAGAAGATGTTTCAATTGTGAATACTATTGGCGGTCGTGACAGGCAACTGCGCGTGGTGCTCGACAAGGACAGAATGGCTGCCAGCGGAGTTGATATGCTTGGGGTTTCTGAAAAGATCAAAGCATCGAATCAGCAGCTTTCCTCCGGAAGTTTTGACCGCAACGACAGTGAAGTTCTGGTTAGCTCCGGAAGCTTTTTGGAATCCCCTCAGGATGTGGAGAACCTCATCGTTGGGGTTAATAACGGACAACCGGTGTACCTGAAGCAAATTGCCACCGTACAGGACGGGCCTGAGATCTCTAAATCCTATGTAAACTTTGGATTTGGACAGGCAATAGATGCTTCGGAATATCCCGGGGAATATCCTGCGGTAACTTTATCTGTAGCAAAACGCAAGGGAGCCGACGCGATGAAGATCGCCGATGTGATCCTGGAAAAAGTGGAGCACCTGCAAACGAACCTTATTCCGGCAGATGTACATGTAGAAGTGACCCGAAACTACGGGGAAACTGCTTCGAACAAAGTAGGGGAACTATTGCTGCACCTAATAGGCGCGATCATAGCCGTAACCCTGGTGGTGATGCTGGCCATGGGATGGCGTGGCGGACTGGTAGTATTTCTTTCGGTACCTATCACCTTTGCCCTTACGCTCCTTAGCTATTACATGCTGGATTACACCCTGAACAGGATCACCTTGTTCGCCCTTGTTTTCGTAACCGGTATCGTGGTGGATGACTCGATCATTATTGCCGAGAACATGCACCGGCATTTCAAGATGAAACGCCTGCCGTTCAAACAGGCCGCGCTTTATGCCATCAACGAGGTGGGGAACCCAACTATCCTGGCGACCTTTACGGTGATCGCATCGGTACTGCCAATGGCCTTCGTAAGCGGATTGATGGGACCTTATATGAGCCCAATGCCTATTGGAGCTTCTATCGCGATGATCCTGTCCCTTTTTGTGGCTTTAACCATTACTCCGTACCTCGGATTCATCTTTTTGCGTGAAAAGGAGAAAAAAGGTGCACCGGTAAAAGAGGCTGAAAAAGGCATTGAAGATTCCATGATCTACCGCATCTATAAGCGCTTTGAAGAACCACTTATCGATAATAAAAAGATCCGCTGGTCCTTCCTCGGAATTACAATTGCCCTTTTATTGGGATCTGTTGCCTTGTTCTTTACGGAAGATGTGGCCGTGAAAATGCTGCCTTTCGATAACAAGAATGAATTTCAGGTGGTGATCGACATGCCCGAGGGAACAACCCTGGAAAGAACAGCCGTGGTGACCAAAGAAGTAGGTCAATATCTAAGCGGAAGCGAACAGGTAGTGAATTACCAGGCCTACATTGGTACCTCTGCCCCTATCACCTTTAACGGACTCGTACGTCACTATGACCTGCGGGGAGCGAGCAACACTGCCGATATTCAGGTGAACCTGCTTCCAAAAGGAGACCGAAGCCTGCAGAGTCATGACATCGCGAAACTACTGCGTCCCGATATTCAGGCGATAGGAGATAAATACGGTGCCAATATTAAGCTGGTGGAAGTTCCGCCGGGACCTCCGGTACGGTCAACCATAGTCGCAGAAGTTTACGGACCCTATTATGAAACACAGATCGCAGTTGCAGACAGTATTAAGACCATTCTTCACAATACTCAAGATGTGGTGGATATTGACTGGATGGTGGAAGCCGATCAAAAAGAATACAAGTTCGAGATCGACAAGGAAAAGGCGATGCTGTACGGGATCGCACCTCAGCAGATCGTATATACCCTGAATTCTGCTTTGGGAGAAAGAGCGATCACGCAGCTGTATGACGAGGAAGCTACCCAGAGGGTGGGAATCGTGCTGGCGCTTGATGAGGAGGAAAAATCCTCGGTTCAGGATATATTGCAGATCAATATTGCTTCCCAACAGGGACAAATGATCCCCATTGCCGACCTGGTAACGCCAATAGAAGTTGTAAGGGACAAGAGCATCCACCGCAAGAACCAAAAGCGCGTGGTGTATGTGCTCGCCGATATGGCCGGAGAACTGGAAAGTCCGGTTTACGCCATCCTCGGAATGGAAGAAAAACTGAAGCAGATCGACCTGCCTGCAGGGTATGAGATCAGCGACCTGTATATGGGTCAGCCGCAATATGAAGATGACTATACCGTGAAATGGGACGGAGAGTGGCAGATCACCCTGGAAGTATTCCGTGACCTTGGGATCGCATTTTTGGGAGTGATCGTGATCATTTACATCCTCATCGTGGGCTGGTTCCAGAACTTTAGAGCACCTATTGTGATGATGGTAGCCATTCCGCTATCGCTGATCGGGATCGTGCTGGGTCACTGGATCATGGGCGCCTTCTTTACCGCCACCTCCTTTATCGGAATGATCGCGCTAGCCGGGATCATGGTGCGGAACTCAGTGCTGCTCATCGACTTTGTGAACCTGCGACTCGAAGACGGAATTCCGTTGAAGCAGGCGGTGATCGAAGCCGGGGCCGTGAGGACCACTCCTATCCTGTTAACTGCCGGTACGGTAGTGATTGGAGCCTTTGTGATCCTCTTCGACCCAATTTTCCAGGGACTTGCCATCTCGCTGATGGGAGGAACGATCGTCTCAACCTTCCTTACGCTGTTGGTAGTACCACTGGTTTATTACATGATCGAAAGGAAGAAGTATGAGGATAGGGAGGAAAAGAAGGATGTTGTGGAGAAACGAGAAACTGAGTTCTCTAGTTCAGAGTTATGAGTTCCGGGTTTCGGGTTGTGGGTTGTGGGTTCTCAGTTACCAGTTGCCTTTCCGCTTTGCCCCTGCCCTAAAGGGAGGCGGAAAGTACGATAGTAAAATGTCACCTCGAGCGGAGTCGAGAGGTAATTTTGATCCGGAATCCCCTTCTCCCACTTTAGGGGGTTGGGGGATATAACGAGAATTGTCAGTTACCAGTTGCCTTTCCGCTTTGCCCCTGCCCTAAAGGGAGGCGGAAAGTGGCGACAACAATGAAAGAACAATATGAAATACTAAACATGTCGTGTAGTTTCTTTTTTGTAAGTGTAGTGATTCCCCGGCGTTAAAAATTTTTGAAGCCTTGGAGAAAATTTAGCCGGGGGAGCACGGTTCCAATTTGCGGGAGCAAAATTGGAAACACCTATCAAAAAAGTGTCCTTTTTTTGGTTCGTTTTTTTGGACAAGCAAAAAAATGAACAAATATGATAATAGCACTAAACATTAATCGTAGACAAGATGAAACTACTAATAGTTACCAGCGTAGTAGCCTTCCAAAAAGACGTACTAAAGCTGTTCAAAAAAGCGAATTTTGAAGCCTTCAGCTCATCGGAGATCGATGGCTATAAGAACGGAAATAACCTGGTCGCCACACAGAGCTGGTTTCCGGGAGAAAAAGGCGGCAATGAATCGCTCATGTTCTTCTCGTTCACAGATGAGGAAAAGATCACCGATTTTTTCAGCACTGTACGCGAATTCAACAACAAAATGGAAACCAATAATCCCATCCGTGCAGCGGTTTTACCCATAGAACAATCTATTTGACAATGAACAATTAACAATGAGCAATTAACTAATAACTATTAACCATTAACTATTTACTATTATGCTAAACAGATTAATACGCGGTATCGCCGGAACATTTATCCTTATAAGCCTGCTTTTGGCGGTTTATGTCAACCTCAACTGGCTGTGGTTTACAGCATTTGTGGGAGTGAACCTTTTACAGTCCTCAATTACCCGGTGGTGCCTGATGGAAGATATCCTCAAAAAATTCGGAGTGAAGGATGAGAAACAGGTAAAAAATTCCCGCTCAAAAGCCGGGGTATAGCTAAAATTCCGGAACATGACGGATTGCATTATTTGATTGGCAGAGGATATTTAATTTCACCTGTAAAAGAACTTCAAAAAGGGAAAGATCCTTCAGCTTTACCCAGGACAGATCAGTACTTTTTCAGAAATTAAGGTGCAGGGAATCTGGAAAATTTAGTTCCAAAACAGACGTTAAACATTAGAAGCCATGAAAACACAAATCAATAAAGAATGGCATGAAACGCACAGGATGCCCAAAAATTCGACGGTAGATCGGCGTATTGAATGGCATCTGGATCATGTTAAAAACTGCAGCTGCCGCAAGATACCCGGTAAATTCGCCGAAGAAATGAGAAAAAGAGGGGTTAAATTCTGAAATTCAGTTTCCGATTTTCTTTAAGCACCAACAGAATATCACCCTTCAAAAATGTCATTTTTGAAGGGTGATATTCTGCAACGTTATAAGCCTACGCAAATACAGCTGTGACTTATTAGAGTTCTTCACCCGTCATGGGGTTTCTTAAAACAGGAGTATCAGATGAAATCTTCCTGAAGTACCCCTTTGCAACAACTGCATGTCCAAAGCCGCAACCGGAATTAAAATCTTCAGTTTCTTCATTTACTCTTACCCCTTTCCTATCAAAGGAAAAAGTGATCTTGCAGGACTTGTCGAATTGTGGGGTTCTGTAAACGGCTACTTTATTTTCAACAATTAAAGTGTCCATGAAAGATCCAGAATTGTAACTAGGAGCACCTTTATTGATCACAAAAGTCATTGCGATCCTATCAGAATCTATCTGCTTAACCTGAATTTCTCCAAAATACTCCCTTATTTCTTCAGCCGACTCAGGATTGTAGTTTCCGAAGACATAAGTTCCGGTGGAATCAAATTGATCAACTTCCGAAGTTTTACACTGAATTAAGGTAAAGATCAGAACAAAATATACCAGTTTTTTCAATTTTTCAGTTTTAATAATTCAATAATATCCTCGCTAAAGATCCGAAAATGTAGCCGTAATAAATCGACTCATTTAGCGAAAACAACTCTGTGATGTTGTTGTGCATTTTTATGCAGATACAACAGCGCTTTTCTGCATGCATAAATGTAATTTTTTTGAAGTAACTATTTATGTCGCTTGCGATATAATAAATAGTTGTATATTTACATCGTGAACGATACAAAAAATAAAGATTAAAAAAATTTCTCTTATGAACGGGATCATTCAAAACTTAAAATGGAGCTATGGCACCAAAACCGATTGGTTTCGTGCGGTTTTCAGAATTTTATTAGGCCTCAGCTTAGCCTATGCAGGAATAGGCCACCTTACATTTTCGAGACTCGAATTTGTAGCACAGGTACCAAACTGGGTGCCCCTGTCCGATGATCTTGTGGTTGTACTTTCTGGGCTTGTGGAAATTTCGTTAGGCCTTGCCCTTGTGCTTCTTCCTAAATGGAAAGCCTTAACGGGATGGATTGTCGCTATCTTCTTTGTCCTGATCTTCCCTGGGAATATCACCCAGTACCTCAACGGGACAGATGCTTTTGGTTTAGATACAGACCAGGCAAGATTGGTTAGGCTGTTCTTTCAGCCGGTATTGATTCTGTGGGCATTGTGGGCAACGGGTGCTTATAAGGCATTCGTGGAGCGAAATATTTCATCAAACAGCAACAAAAATTCCTGATCAACTCTTTTGATTCTTTCAGAAATTACTTCGGAATAAAAGAAGTTGAGAATCATATTTACAAACCTTATAATATTCAGAAATGACAAATAGATCAACAACAGTAAAAAGTCAAAGCCTGAAGCAAAAAGTTTTACGTTTCATGTACCCATTAATCAGGAAACTGGGCAAAAAAGGTAAAAATGGCACTGTCTTACTTAATGAACATAAAAGGCAGCCGCTCACTTCTTTGCACAATCTGAAAATTGACCTTAACACCGGAAAAACGCTGGACCTGCAGGAGTTTAAAGGAAAGAAATTGATCCTGGTGAACACAGCCTCCAACTGCGGATACACTGGCCAATACTCCGAACTTCAATCTTTACAGGAGAATTACGGCAATACTCTTCAGGTCATCGCCTTTCCTGCCAATGATTTTGCCGAACAGGAAAAAAGTGATGACAATGAAATAGCCGAATTTTGTCAGATGAATTATGGGGTAACTTTTCCGGTAGCCAAAAAAGGCGTGGTGGTCAAAAATGAGGAACAGCAGGATCTTTTCAAGTGGCTGACAAATAAAGACCTCAACGGCTGGAACCAACATACGCCCGACTGGAACTTTAGTAAATATATAGTGGATGAAAATGGCATTTTAACGCACTATTTCGGTCCTTCTATCTCTCCATTGGAAGAACAATTTTTAAGAGCTTTGGAATAATTACAGTGATACCTCTTTTCAGAAGGGAAGTTTTTTATCGCAGGCGATTATTTCATTTATTTGTAGCATCCTGAATAATTCCTGCAATAAATTGTACTATGGAATACGAACAACTCAAATTAGAAAATCAATTATGTTTCCCTGTTTATGCAGCATCGCGGTTAATCACGAGGGAATATCAGCCATTTTTGGACCGGCTGGAGATCACTTATCCACAGTATCTGGTCCTCATGGTTTTGTGGGAGACCAATGGCCTTACCGTAAACGATATTGCCAGGAAGTTACTTCTCAACACCAACACCATCACTCCCCTGCTTAAACGCATGGAACAACAGGCTCTAATTACCCGGGAACGCTCAAAACAAGATGAACGCAAAGTCCTGGTGAAACTAACTTCTAAAGGAAGAGACCTGCAGGAACAGGCTGCTCAAATCCCTGAAGCATTGGAAAAACGCCTGTTAGATAGTCAGCTCGAAATCGATGATCTTGTTAAGCTGAAGGAAAGACTTAATGATGTCATCGAATTTTTATCTAAATAAAAAGACCAGCACCCTATTCTCATTTTTGTAACTTTGACCATGTCTCCGGCTTTTTTGTCCGTATTTTTCGGCAGGAAAAGCCACGGAGCCATTGAAGCTTCACGCTATTCAGCTAACCAACGTTAAACAAAAAAGGACCTGCAAATTAAGTTTCCATTACCCTCTTTCCATGAACAGGTCCAAAAACAGTATCCAAATGAGAAAAAACATTTTTAGCCCCCAACTTTATATGGGAGTTGTTCTGGTAGTTTCCGCCGTATTTCTGCACTCCTGTAAAAAATCTGCCGCAAGGGAAACTGAAAATAATCAGCAACTCGAATTAAAAGACCTGGCACAGTATGTTGACCCCATGATAGGTACGGCAAAAATGGGCCACACTTATCCCGGCGCTACAGTTCCCTTTGGGAGCGTACAGCTAAGCCCCGATACAGATACGATTCCCTATGCCGTCAATGGACAGTACAACCCCGATGTTTATAAATATTGCGCCGGTTATCAATACGACGATGAGACCATTGTTGGGTTTAGCCACACTCATTTTAGCGGCACGGGTCACTCAGATCTCGGGGACTTTTTGATCATGCCCACTACCGGAGATCTAAAGCTGAATCCCGGAACAGCATCTGATCCCGATAGCGGCTACCGCTCGAGATTTTCTCACGACAATGAAACTGCCCAACCAGGTTATTACAGCGTCTTGCTTGAAGATTACAACATCAAAGCCGAAATGACCGCTACCAGCAGGGTGGGAATGCACCAGTACACCTTTCCGGAAGCTGGCAAATCGCACATCATCTTAGACCTTGTTTCCGGCATTTACAATTATGACGATAAAAATGTGTGGACATTTGTGAGGGTTGAAAATGACACTTTGGTGACCGGTTTCCGGAAAACCAATGGCTGGGCCCGCACCAGGAAAGTGTATTTCGCGCTCTCCTTCAGCAAACCCATAAACAACTACGGAAGGGAACGTTATGATAAGCAGCCTTACAACGGATTTTGGAGAAAGTTTGACCAGGATGAGAATTTTCCGGAGATAGCGGGGGAAAAAATCAGGATGTATTTTGATTTCGACATGAAAGAAAATGAAAAGCTGAATATCAAATTGGCGATCTCACCGGTTAGTGCTGAAGGAGCCTTGCAGAATATGAAAGAGGAAATCCCACACTGGAATTTTGAACAGGTAAAAACTGAAGCCCGGGAAACCTGGAACAAAGAGCTCAATAAAGTCATTGTAGAGACTGAAAAACCTGAAGATATGGTCAATTTCTATACGGCTATGTACCACGCTTTCTTAGGACCCACAGAATATATGGATACCGATGGAAATTACCGCGGAATTGATATGGGAATCCACCAGGCCGACGGCTTTACCAACTACACCAGTTTTTCACTTTGGGACACCTACAGGGCTTTACACCCGCTTTTCAACGTGCTCCAGCCCAAAAGAAATGCCGATATGGTAGAAGCCATGATGGCACATTATGACCAGAGCGTACATTCCATGCTGCCGGTGTGGTCACACTACGCCAATGAGAACTGGTGCATGATAGGCTACCATAGTGTTTCGGTGATTGCAGATGCCATAGTAAAAGGCAATGCCGACTTTGACCAGGAACGGGCGCTTGATGCCATGGTGCAAACAGCTAAAACAGGTTATTACGACGGCCTGCAATATTATATGGACATGGGTTATGTGCCCGAAGATAAAAATGGTGCATCGGTATCAAAGACCCTGGAGTATGCCTATGACGACTGGGCCATTGCCCAGGCTGCAAAAAAGTTAGGCAAAAATGACATTTTTGAAGAGTTTATGAAGAGATCAGAAAACTACAAGAATGTCTTTGATCCAAAATCGGGCTTTATGAGACCTAAACTCAGTGATGGCAGCTTTAAAAAAGAGTTTGATGCATTAGACACTCATGGGCAGGGCTTTATTGAAGGTAATGCCTGGAACTACAGCTTGTACGTGCCCCACGTCCCTACTGAAATGATTGAAATGATGGGTGGAAAAGAAAGATTTTCTCAGCACCTCGATTCCCTTTTCAGCATGGATCTTCCGGATAAATATTTTGCTAATACCGAAGATATTTCCAGGGAAGGCATCATTGGAAATTACGTGCACGGCAACGAGCCGTCTCACCATGTGGCCTACCTGTACAATTGGACTGACACGCCCTGGAAATCCCAGGATAAAATAAGGATGGTTTTAAAAGATCAATATCAAACCGGGGCCGATGGTTTGGGTGGGAATGATGATTTTGGCCAAATGAGCGCCTGGTATATCTTTAGTGCTTTAGGATTTTATCCTGTGGCACCCGGCAGCGAAGAATATGCCCTTGGCAGCCCGGCCATTAACCAGGCTACTATCAATCTCGAAAACGGAAAGACCTTCAGGGTAATTGCTGAAAATCAAAGTGAAGAAAATGTATTCGTAGAGAAGGTTGAACTCAACGGAAAGAAACTTGAAAGTCCTTTTATCAACCACCATGAACTTATGAAAGGGGGAGAATTAAAATTCTATATGGCAAGTACTCCAAATAGGGAGTTATATAAATAATATATTTTACTTCCCTCAAAAAAATGGCATTTTTTAGCTGTCTTTATGGAAAGTTCTTACACATCATGTTAAATACAGGTTAAACCGTATAAAAACATATTTTTCTATAGAAAGAAATGACTTATTTTGATATTAATATTCGCCTGTAAAGGCACTACAAGTGAGAAGTGTACCCCCCTACAATACTCTTCTCACTTTTTTATTTTCTTTATTCTTTGCTTTTATTTTCAAGGAAGAACTTAATTACATCTGTAGTCGTAACAATTCCGGTTAGGCAATCATCATCTACCACAGGTAAGGCGTGAAACTCGTGCTCCAAAAATAATTTGGCTACATCTGTGACTGTGTGACTGGAAGTAATATACTCTACCTTCTGCGTCATCACCTGCTCTACCGTGAACATTTCATACACAGTGGTTTCAACATCATCCCCACCGCCATCGGTCGCATCGGCAAAAGAGATCCTAAGCAGGTCGTTGAGGCTTATTATGCCTACAATATGCTCATTTTCTACTACCGGAAGATGCCTTATGTGGTTCTTCTTCATAAGAGATTCGGCTGTCGAAAGACTGTCAGACAGCGAGAGACGCAAAATGTTTTTGGTCATTATCTGGGAAACGGAAATATCATTTTTCATCGGAGTTCTTTTTATCAGGAGCTATCTAAAAATACAACAATTCTGCCTCATTTTAAATTCAGAATAAGGAAATATTCTTCAGAAAATGCGCCGGAAATAACTTCAAAATGTAAGAATTCTTTTAAATCTCTTATATTGCCGTCTTTATTTTAATCCCTAACATTTAACATGAAAAAAGTTTTATTGTTTTCTCTTGCCGTAAGCCTTTTAGGCTGTAAAGCGCAGCAACCACGAGACATCTCGGAAGCCAACCCAATGGAGTATGCCAGCACCATCACTTCCAAAGAATTAAAAGATCACCTGTACACCTTTGCAAGTGACGAATTTGAAGGAAGAGAAACAGGAGAGCCCGGCCAGAAAATGGCGGCAGATTATCTTAAAAAAGAATATCAAAGTCTCAACATAGCCTCTCCTTTAGGTGGTGATGATTATTTCCAGGAAGTTCCCGGTAGCTATTTTACACGGGGAAATGTAAAAGATACCGAAAATGTTTTGGCATATATTAAAGGAAGCAGTAAACCTGAAGAAGTACTGGTGATCTCTTCTCACTACGACCATGTGGGAATTGATGACGAAGGAAGGATCTATAATGGTGCCGATGACGACGGCTCGGGCACAGTTGCCGTTCTTGAGATTGCCGAAGCTTTCAAAAAGGCACAGGAAGATGGCTTTGGCCCTGCACGTTCTATTCTTTTCCTTAATGTTACCGGAGAAGAAAAAGGACTCGTTGGATCAAAATTTTATTCCGAAAATCCTGTATTCCCACTCGCTAACACTGTAGCGAACCTCAATATTGATATGATAGGCCGCATTGGAAAAGATATGGAAAGTGCGGGAGATTATGTCTATCTTATAGGAAGTGACAAATTAAGTACCGAACTCCATGAGCTAAGTGAGGCAGTCAATGAAAAGTACCTGAACCTCAACCTGGATTATACTTTCAACGATGAAAACGATCCAAACAGGTTCTATTACAGAAGCGACCACTACAATTTTGCAAAACATAATATTCCAATCATATTTTACTTTAATGGAGTGCATGAAGATTACCACCGTCACACAGACACGCCAGATAAAATAGAATACGATTTACTTGAAAAGAGAGCTAAGCTGGTATTCCTTACCGCCTGGGAAATAGCAAACCGCGACACCCGCCCTTACGTTGATAAACCTACCCTGACTGAAGCAGGAGAGTAGTTTACGGGAAATATCTTTATTACCCAATCCTCACAGGTTTTAAAAACCTGTGAGGATTTTTTTATTCTGTCTCCTCCCCACCCCAACCTGCGGCCACCCCTCCGAACAAGGGGTGGGTCAATGGTAACTTTTGGATTTTAATACCCTGAGTAAAAAAGCAGAGAATAAAAAAAGAATAAGCTCCGAAGGAGCAGCATATTTATAGAGAGCAACCCAAAGACCCAAATGAGCTCCGAAGGAGCGGCATATCTATATAAAAACACACAGAACCAATATGAGCTCCGGAGGAGCGACACAATTCCCCACCCCGACCTGCGGCCACCCCTCCGAAGGAGGGGATTTTTTCAATTGCTATTTTTAAATCAGAAATATTTTTTGAGGATTTAAAAACCTGTGTGATCAAAAAAAAGAGGAAGCAAGCTCCGAAGGTGCGGCATATCTATAGAATAACACACAGAACCAATATGAGCTCCGGAGGAGCGATATATTTATAGCAGAGAAATCTCAAGGTCAAAATGAGCTCCAGCGGAGCGACACAAATTCCCACCCCGACCTACGGCCACCCCTCCGAAGGAGGGGGTGGGTCAATGGTAACTTTTGGATACCCTGAGTAAAAAAGCAGAGAATAAAAAAAAGAATAAGCTCCGAAGGAGCGGCATATCTATAGAAAAACACACAGAACCAATATGAGCTCCGGAGGAGCGATATATTTATAGCAGAGAAATCTCAAGGTCAAAATGAGCTCCAGCGGAGCGACACAAATTCCCACCCCACCTACGGCCACCCCTCCGAAGGAGGGGATAATTTTCGTGACGGGATCCCCTAAAACAAAAAAAGCTCCTTGTTTTCACAAGAAGCTTTTTGGGTGGAAGACCGGGTTCGAACCGGCGACCTCTGGAACCACAATCCAGCGCTCTAACCAGCTGAGCTACAACCACCATTTTAATCGGATGCAAATGTAATGTAATTCCTCTCTTTTACAAAAGAAAAAAAATGAATTTTTTACAGGAGATCAAACAGGGAATCTACCACCACATGTCGGCTCACGTTATATCCTTCGGCATATTCTACATTGACGAGCCTCCCTAAATCCCTGGCCCTGTAGGTAATGCTGTCAAAAAAATTACTGTTTGAAATAGGAGTTTCGGGCTCCTCACTATTTTCGTCCCAAAACTGCGATCTATAGGCTTTAACAGATGCTAATTTCTTGTCCATGAAGCCCGTAACATCTACCACAACATCGGGGTTAAGATTTTTCCATTGTATGTAGTGAAAAACATTTTTTGGGCGCCACGCCTCCTGTGAATTTCCGTTGTAAATGGTGTCAATCTTACGCAAGCCACTCAAAAAACAGGCATCAGCTACCAGCTTTGCTCCTTTCCCATGATCGATATGCCGATCGTCTATCGCATTGCACAACACTAAATCTGGTTTGTACTTCCGCAGTACTTTAATGATCTCAAGCTGATGAGAGACGTTATTCACAAAAAAACCATCACTGAATTCGAGATTTTCGCGCATTGACAGCCCCAGGATCTTTGCCGCATCGGCAGCTTCCTGATCCCTGATCTCGGCGGTACCACGAGTTCCCAGCTCCCCGCGGGTGAGATCTAACACCCCCACTTTTTTGCCCCGCGAAATTTCTTTGGCAAGGGTAGCCGAGCAACTCAATTCAACATCATCGGGGTGCGCCCCAATGGCAAGTATATCTAATTTCATTTTTGTAATCTTTCTTGTCTTGTTCGTGAAAATTTAGCCACAAATAAACGTATATTTTTTATTTACTCTTCTCAATATGGATCAGTCGGAGCTTTTTTCAGCAAACTTTCTGAGCACTTCTTAATACTGGTTCATCATTCCTGTTCCTCTAGTAGCCACGAATTCACGAATATTTTATTACTCCTCTTAAGCTTTTTTTAACAAAATTTCTGAGCACTTAACACTGAACACTCTTTAAACCGGGTTCATCATTCCTGTTCCTCTAATAGCCACAAATACACGAATATTTTTTATTTATTACTCCTCTTAAGCTTTTTTAATCAAACCTTCTGAACACTAACGACTGAACACTTTTTAATACTAATTCATCATTCCTGTTCCTCTAGTAGCCACGAATTCACGAATATTTTTATTTATTACTCCTCTTAAGCTTTTTTTAACAAACTTTCTGAGCACTTAACACTGATCACTTTTTAATACTCATTCCTGGTTCCTCTAGTTGCCACGAATAAACGTATATTTTTTATTTACTCTTCTCTTTGTTAATCAGCTAAGATTTTTCAGCAAACTTTCTGACCACTGAACACTGAGCACTGAACACTGAACACTGAATACTTATAACTGCGTACTAAACATTACAGCCGAACATCCAGCATATCCTTCTTCGTCTCTTCCAGTGCCTGTTCGATATCAGCAATAAGATCTTCGGCTTCTTCAATACCTACCGAAAATCTCATGAGCTTATCACTTATTCCCTGCGCTGCACGATCTTCGGGAGTTAGAAGGGCATGAGAGGTCTTGGCAGGTGACAGAATGGTCGATTCCACCCCGGCAAGACTCATAGAGGGTTTGATAAGCTTCAGGTACTTCATAAACGCCTGCGAATCGAGATCTTTCAGTTCAAAAGACATCATTCCGCCAAACCCGTGCATTTGTTTCTTTGCCAGTTCATGCCCATCATGAGAAGCTAATCCGGGATAATAGACCTTCTTCACCAACTCATTTTTTTCGAGATATTCGGCCAGTTTTTGTGCATTTTCATTCTGTGCTTTTACTCTAAGTCCCATAGTCTTCAGGCTGCGTTCCAGGAGCCAAACGGTATAATCGCTAAGGCTTCCGCCGAAATTCTTGGCCAGCTGAAAGATCCTGTCAATTTTTTCTTCCGAAGAGATCACGGCTCCGGCAAGAATATCGCTGTGACCGCCCATGTATTTTGTAGCCGAATGTATCACCACATCAATCCCAAAATCAATGGGATTTTGATTTACGGGCGAAGCAAACGTATTATCGATCATACTCACCAGCCTCCGCTCTTTTGCGAGCTTTGCCACAGCTTCAATATCAGTCACTGTTAACAATGGGTTGGACGGAGTTTCAATATAGATCACTTTCGTATTTTCCAGGATCTCGTGCTCAAAAGCTTCCGCAGAAAGATCTTTTGCAAAGGAATATTTGATGCCGAATTTTTCAAATTCCTCCACCACAAGATTACTGGTACCGCCATAGAGCGTTTTTTGCAACACCACGTGATCTCCATTCTGCAAAAAGGCAAAAAGCGAAGTACTTACCGCAGCCATTCCGCTGCCAAAAATAAGAGCAGCTTCGCCATGCTCGAGCGCGGCCATTTTTTGAGCCAGTGCCTGTTGATTTGGCGTATTAAAGTAGCGTGGATATCGTTTCACTTCCACATCTTCGTATGCATAAGAAGTTGACATGTACAAGGGGGACACTGCGCCTTTAAACTGTTCATCTTTCAGCTCGCCCAAATGTGTGCAAATGGTATTGAGCCCGGGTTTTTTATGAGTCATAATTGTCTAAAAAAATTCTTTTCCAAGATAAAAATAATTAATGAAAAAGACGGGGTTTCAAAAATGCCATTTTTGAGACTCCTCCTGGACAGGCCCAGTAATTTCTCGGCACTTTTTTATCTTTACGATATGAAAACCATCTTTAAGAACATCAAACAGCTCGTACAGGTAAGAGAGGAAACCCTTAAACCTTTAAGAGGCAGCGAAATGAAAGAACTCCCCGTTATAGACAACGCCTGGTTGCTGGTGGAGGACGGAAAAATTGCCGACTTTGGAAAAATGCAGGATCTACCCACTTTTGAAGGAATTTTTGAGGTAGATGCATCCGGAAAGTTTCAGCTGCCGGGCTGGATCGACTCGCATACACACCTGGTTTACGCCGGAAACAGAGAACAGGAATTCATAGATCGCATTAACGGACTCACTTATGAGGAAATCGCCGAAAAAGGCGGCGGGATAGTGAATTCGGCCATAAAACTGCAGGAAACTTCTGAAGAGGAACTCTACCTGCAATCGGCCAGGCGGCTGGAAGAAGTGATGAAGATGGGTACCACGGCCATTGAGATCAAATCGGGTTACGGTTTGACCACAGCTGCCGAACTCAAAATGTTGCGGGTAATCAAAAAGCTGAAAGAAAACTATAAATTACCTGTAAAAGCGACCTTTTTGGGCGCTCATGCAATTCCGCCGGAATACAAAAACGACAAAGACGGCTATCTCGACCTGCTCGTTAATGAAATGATCCCAAAAGTAGCTGAAGAAAAGCTGGCCGAATTTGTAGATATTTTCTGCGAAAAAGGCTATTTTTCAGTAGAAGATACGCACCGGGTTTTAGAAGCCGGGAGAAAACATGGCCTCAGGCCCAAGATACATGTCAATCAATTCAATGCCATTGGCGGTATCAAAGCCGCAGTAGCGCACAACGCACTTTCTGTAGACCACCTGGAAGTGATGGAGCCCGACGATCTTGATGCGCTAGAAGATAGCGGCACCATGCCGGTAGCACTGCCCTCCTGCTCTCTTTTCCTCGGAATTCCCTACTCCCCGGCCCGACAAATCCTTGACGCCGGACTGCCACTTGCCCTGGCCACCGATTATAACCCCGGAAGTACCCCCAACGGAAACATGAACCTGGTGATCTCCCTGGCCTGCATAAAGATGAAAATGAATCCCGAAGAAGCCATTAATGCTGCCACAATTAACGCGGCTTATGCAATGGATATTCTCGACACCCACGGCAGCATCACCAAAGGCAAAGCCGCAAACCTAATCCTTACCGAAGAGATCCCTTCTTACGGGTTTATGCCTTACTCCTTTGGCGCCAACCACATTAATTCGGTCTATATCAACGGAAAAAAGGTATAAATGAATCAGTTGAAGTTTTATTCTGAAAAACAGGTTTCAAAGCTTATCACAACCCGGCAGGGAGAAACTAAACTGGGACAGAAAATTAAGGTTGCCACGAGTTTTGAGGAAGTTCAAAAATCGGGAGCCAAAATTGTCATTTTTGGGATCCCTGAAGATATTGGCGTGCGGGCCAACTTCGGAAAACCCGGAACTTCAAATGCATGGCAGGCATTTTTGGGAGCTTTTCTCAATGTTCAGGAAAACCAGTTTAATTCGGGAGAAAATATTTTGCTACTGGGAGAGATCAATACTTCCGAAGTGATGGAAAAGGCCGGGAACATTGATGTTTCAGATCCCAATTACGTTCAGAAGCTGGGCGATCTTGTGGAGCAACTGGATGCTATAGTTAGTGAGGTTGTCAAAAATGTCATTTTAGCAGGAAAATTTCCGGTGATCATTGGCGGCGGCCATAACAACGCGTTTGGCAATTTAAAAGGAGCTTCAGAAGCTTTTAATCGCCCAATAAACGTACTGAATATAGATGCGCATACCGACCTGCGAAGGCTGGAACATCGTCACAGTGGGAACGGCTTCAGCTATGCTTTCAAAAATGGCTTTTTAGAGAGGTATTCTGTTTTTGGGCTCCATCAGAATTACACCCCTCAATATATCTTTGATGAGATGAATGCTTCCGAAGCATATCAATACCGCCTGCTTGAAGAGTTTCCGAAGCATAAGCGAAAAACGGTATTTTTGGAACTGCTGGATTTTGTAAAACAGGAAAAATTTGGCCTTGAACTGGATTGTGATGCGATCGCAAACTTTCCCAGCAGCGCTGTTTCGCCCGCGGGCCTTGAGCTTGATGAAGGCCGGGAGATGATAAGAGAGGCTGCAAAAGAGCGAAATTGTTGCTATCTTCACATTTGTGAAGCGGTGGCAACCAATAATTTTCCTACCGGAAAAGCGCTAAGTTATTTAGTAACCGATTTTCTAAAAGAGAAGAAACATGCATGAAACTGTACAGTATTACGTGGAATGGGCCGCGCTGGGTATTGAAGTTGCCGGGGTTTTGGTGATGATCATAGGGCCACTTTTTGCTCTTTACAGGTATTTTTTTGACAGGCATGAAGACGGCAGTAGTTACAGAACCTTTAGACATGACCTGGGAAAGGCAATTTTACTGGGACTTGAATTTTTAGTGGCAGGCGATATTATTGCTACGGTAAGCACAGACCCTACAATGAATAATGTACTTGTGCTGGGTGTAATTGTTTTAATACGAACTTTTTTAAGTCTTTCTTTGCAAGTGGAGCTGGAGGGAAAATGGCCCTGGCAAAAGCGGGAAATTGGAGAATAAATGGAGATCATATCATTTGACCAAAAATATGCCGAAGACTTTCGGCAACTGAATATTGAATGGCTGGAAAAATATTTTTGGGTAGAACCTCATGATGAAGAGGTTTTAGGCAAGCCAGAAAAATACATTATTGAACCGGGAGGCAACATCTTCTTTGTCCGCGAAAATGACAGGATTCTCGGGACGGTGGCTTTGATGAAAATTGATGAGGGAATCTTTGAACTCACAAAAATGGCTGTAGCCCCTGCGGCACAGGGAAAAAACATTGGCCAGAAGCTAATGCAGCACACCCTGGATTTTGCCAAAAGCAGAGGCTGGGAAAAACTTATTATCTACTCAAACCGAAAGCTGGAGAACGCCATTCACATCTACAAAAAATACGGTTTCAGGGAAATTCCCATTGGGGAGAACAATCCTTATGCCCGTGGCGACATTAAAATGGAACTACCGCTTTCTTAAAGTACTATTAAACTTAGGGTGAAAAGCTTCAGTTTTCATTAGTTTTATTGGAAACTGATTTTTTTTATGAAACGTATTTTATTATTCACTATGCTGGCCGGTTCGCTCTTATCCTGCAAAAATGAAAACCGTGAAGTTCCTGATGTTACAGGAGAAGACGTGCTGGAAGGAGAAACAGCTGCCACTACAGATACTGCTGAAATAGACATCAATCCCATTTCACACGCCACCGCTGTAATCAATTGGGGAGATACGACCATTTACCTCGATCCCGTGGGAGGCGCCGAAGCTTTTACAGGTATGCAAGAAGCTGATTTGGTGCTGGTGACCGACATTCACGGAGATCACATGAGCGCTGAAACCCTGGCTGCTTTGAACCTTGGCGACACGCCCATCATTGCCCCACAGGCAGTGAAAGATGAGCTGCCCGATTCTTTAGCGACAAAAATCACCGTGATGAACAACGGAGAAAATCTAAGTCAAAGCGGGATTGCCATTGAAGCTATACCCATGTACAACCTGCGGGAAGAAGCAAAACAGTTCCACCCAAAAGGCCGCGGCAACGGGTATGTTCTTGAAAAAGACGGACAAAGACTTTACATAGCCGGAGACACCGAAGACATCCCCGAAATGAGAAGCCTGGAAAATATTGATATTGCGCTGGTGCCAATGAACCTGCCTTACACCATGCCGGTTGATGCAGCTGCAGATGCAGTGATCGAGTTTGCACCCGAAAAAGTCTATCCGTACCACTTCCGCGGACAGGATGGAAAAGCCGATGTTGACAAATTCAAACAACTGGTAAACGAAGGAAACAGCGAGGTAGAAGTGGTGCTGGCCAACTGGTATCCCGAAGATGGATCTTAATTTTCACATAAAGATTTCAGAATTTAAACCCGCTAAAAAAAAGCGGGTTTTTTCATTAATAAACTTCAAATGATCATTGAAAAACGCCTTTTTTGACAATCTTCTTTCCTTTTTCTTTACTTCAGAAAAATGCAAAAGCTTGTATTTTATTCAAAAACAGGATTTTCTTAAAAATTTTATAAATTCCGCTTAAAATAAGTAGTTTTAGAATTCAGGGAAAAGTATGGCGAAAACTTTACATCTAATTTTTATTGTATTATTTACCTGTACCGGATGGGCTCAAAATTTACAGTTACCTGCCGGTGACACGCTTCGGGTTTCCCAGATAGCCCAAAAGCAGGATCTTTCCCAACTGAATGTTTTACAATTCGATTTTGACGAAAATGGTTATTTGTGGGCAGGTACCGAAGATGGGCTCAACAGGTTCAATAGCTATAATATGTACACCTATTCCCAGGGAACCGATGAAACTTCAGGTCTCACCGATGATCATATTCGGGGGCTGCTTTACAGGAATGACACGCTTTGGCTGGGCACCAATACCCATTCAGTGCAGGCATATATTCCGTCACAGAACAAATTTCTGCATTACAAGGATCATCAAAAAATTGCTTCCGATCCTTCCCTTAGTTTTGCCCATGGCATTTATGAGGTGAACAGCAAGTATCTCCTGGCAGCCACTCTTAAAAACTGCATCCTTATTAACAGGAAATCTGGCGGGATCACTACTCTCCCCCTGCCCAATCCCGCTGCCAAT
>Ga0098067_1000209_pt1 | contig 24098 bp, 18 predicted proteins | sample 26_taG_FD_92578 | JGI IMG/M metagenome (GOLD analysis project Ga0098067, IMG submission 92578) | Marine viral communities from Cariaco Basin, Caribbean Sea - 26_WHOI_OMZ | ecosystem: Environmental > Aquatic > Marine > Oceanic | place: Caribbean Sea: Cariaco Basin | collected 2014-11-09
CCGTCAAATTCCAAAGTTCTCAAATACGGTCCGTAAGAAAATGGATTGCCGGTTTCTGGGCCTAAAAATGACAACTTATTATTTGAAACTGCACCCTGGCTGAAAGACGTTTGTAGTTCTGGAAGGTTTTTCTTCTTAATGAATTGAAACGATGTAAAGGAGCTGTATCCAATTTCATAATAGATGTCAGGATCAAAATAGGTAAGTTCTACTCTATCAGGTTTAATTTCCATCGCTTTAATCCGATTGTACTCAAAATGATTATTTTTATTAAAGGTTCTTTCGGAATGTTCAAAGCTTGGGACTTCAAAAGACGTTTTATTCAACTCTTTTAATGCGTTGGCATAAGCTTCAGTTTGAATCTTGGCCACAGGTTCCTGAGCTTTGGTTTTAATATTCGGATCCATTCCAAACATACGTGCAGTGACTTTCACTTCAGTACTTTTCATGCCAACACTACTGAAGACCAGAATGTCGCCAATTTTGCAGTCAATTTTGTAATTCCCGTCAAAATCGGTTTGAACGCCTTTGTTGGTGCCTTTTATAACAATAGATACGCCGGGCAATGGCAAACCATCAACATCAGATTTTAAGATTCCCGAAACCGTCCCTTGTTGTGCAAAACCATGTGTAACGATCATTAAAAAGAAGAAAAGGAAAAGATAAGGATGGTATTGATTTCTCATGGTTGGCTGGTTTTATAACTCAAAGCTATTGTAATACCAATTCAATAAAAAAGAAGAATGAGTGAATGCAGCATTTGAATGAGCCAACACACTTTTGAGTCAAAAACCCGCTTATTACTGATGAATAAATTAATAATTATTCATGAACCAATAATTTCGTCCCCAATAACATCACTATAGAAGATTCCATTTTAGTGATTTTTTTTCAAACATAATGGTCAAAACTTCAAAAATAGCCTACGGAAATTTAGAAATGAATAATAGTGTGGCTCAATTCAATTCCTCTTCAAAATAGCTATCAAGATTTAAACTTAATTCAGTAGTTTTACGATTTTATTTGATTTTTGACATTATAAAAAATTCATAATTTTAAAATTTAAATTACTGATAAACAGCTGTTTGAATAAGTCATAAAAATGATATATAGTTGATGGTCAGTGACCTGAAATTTGACATCCACCATGTCGAAAAAGTATTAAATATTAATAAGTGCACAATATTATGCAAACCAGAATAGAAGAAGACCTGCTTGGTGAATTAGAGATCGATAATGATGTTTATTATGGTATTCACACGCAGCGAGCGATTGATAATTTTAAGATTTCAAAATCTAAAATATTAGATTATCCATTATTTGTGAAAGGGCTGATTATTACCAAAAAAGCTTGTGCCTGTGCAAATAGGGAGATTGGAACGATATCTTCGTCCAGAGCGGATATGATTATCGCTGCTTGCGATGAGATTTTGGCCAACCTAGATACCTATGTGAAATATTTTCCATCCGATATATTTCAAGGAGGTGCTGGCACTTCGGTCAATATGAATGCAAATGAGGTCATTGCCAATGTAGCTCTTGAAATGAATGGCTATGAGAAAGGCCGTTATGATATTTTACACCCAAATGATCATGTCAACAAGTCGCAGTCAACCAATTGTGCCTACCCAACCAGTCTAAGAGTAGCCATATACTACTATATGAACCATCTTTTGGAAAAAATCAATCTGCTCACGACGCGTTTGGACATTAAAGGGACGGAGTTCAAAAAGGTATTAAAAATGGGTAGGACCCAACTACAGGACGCCGTACCCATGTCGTTGGGTGATGAGTTTTCGGCATGGGCCGCAAATTTAAAAGAGGAAACCAAAATGCTAAAAATGTGCAGAGACATCATTTTGCCTGTGAATTTGGGAGGGACTGCAATCGGTACACGTGTTAACGCTCCAAATGGCTTTTCCAAACTTTCGGTCGGCTATTTGGCAAAATTCACCAAAGCAAGTTTTGTTGAGGCAGAGGATTTAATCGAAGCCTCTTTTGACTGTGGTGATTATGTTATGATTTCCGGAGGATTGAAAAGGGCCGCAGTAAAGCTGTCCAAAATATGTAATGATTTAAGATTATTGTCCTCAGGTCCGCGTTGTGGTTTCCACGAAATAAACTTGCCTGAAATGCAAGCAGGGTCTTCTATTATGCCAGCCAAAATCAATCCGGTTATACCTGAGGTGGTCAATCAGGTGTGTTTTAAAGTCATTGGAAATGACGTGACCGTATCTTTTGCGGCAGAAGCAGGACAATTGCAATTAAACGTCATGGAGCCAGTTATTGCACAGTGCGTATTTGAATCGATTGAATTGCTCTCAAATGCCTGTGTTTCGCTTGCCGATAAATGTATTTCTGGAATCACGGCAAACGAAGCGCACACTAAAGAAATGGTATACAACTCAGTGGGACTGATCACGTTTCTGTGTCCTTATATTGGACATCATATGGGCGATTTGATTGGAAAAGAAGCTATAGCAACGGGCAAAACCATACGTGAACTCGTTCTTGAAAAGAATTTGCTGTCGGAGCAAGAATTGGATCTAATCCTCAGTCCAGTAAATTTAATGCACCCAGAATATACGGCATTGGCTCAGAAATAAACAATGGACCACCGCCATTAATAAGAATTTGTAGTTCTTTAAATAAATTTAGAAATAATGGTGCTTGTGATTATCACTGACTAAGACTTTTATCTGATCAAGTAGCCCAGCTGGGTTTCCTGAATTTCTATTTCGTTCCAAATATATTGACATCTACTAAGTTCACAATCTTGATATTTAGTAGTATTTTTGGAATATATCATAGAATTTTAACAGCATTAAATACATAGAATATGGAAGATAAAGTCATCACGCATTGGAAAGGGAATTCGCAATTTGAATCCGATAACCCTAGCGGAAAAACCTTATTGATGGATACTTCGGCAGAACATGGCGGATATAATTCCGGACTGCGCCCTAAAGCGATGATGCTCGCGGCGTTGGCGGGCTGTTCCGGTCTCGATGTGGTCTCTGTCCTCAATAAGATGAAAGTTACCGTTTCAGATTTTAGGATGGATACTTACGGCCAATTGACCGAAGAACATCCAAAATATTATCATACAGTGTCTGTGGAATATCATTTTTATGGAAAAAACCTGGATGAAGGTAAAATCAAGAAGGCGGTTGATTTATCCATAGAAAAATATTGTGGCGTCATGGAAATGTTCAGAAGATTTGCCAAAGTGAACACCTCGATCCATTATCACAATAAGTAGTTTTGAGCCAAGACCCGACCGTCACGATAAATGTCGGGATTGTCAGATCTGAAATCAATTAAAACTTGAAACATTTTAAAGCTGAAACCAGAAACGAGAAAATGCGTTGGACCTTAAAACCAAAACCAGAGCTTTCCAAAATAAAGCAGTTATCTGAAGCCCTTCAGGTGGAGCATACTATTGCTTCGTTATTGCTACAGCGCGGCATTGAGACTTACGAAGATGCCAAACAGTTCTTCAGACCAAGTCTTGATGAGCTACATGATCCTTTTTTAATGAAGGATATGGACAAGGCAGTCGATCGTATTGAAAAAGCAATCAATGATGGCGAAAATATTTTGGTGTTTGGCGATTATGATGTGGACGGTACCACGGCAGTAGCTTTAATGTCTTCTTATCTAAAAACAAGAACAGATACGGTTGCTACGTATATTCCTGATCGTTATGATGAAGGTTATGGAGTTTCCATAAAGGGTATAGACTTCGCACATGACAATGATTTTGCGCTGATCATAGCACTAGATTGTGGAATAAAAGCGATTGACAAAGTTGCCTATGCGAAAGAAAAAGGCATTGATTTTATTATTTGTGACCATCACCGGCCTGGTGCTGAACTTCCAGATGCCGTGGCCATTTTGGATCCGAAACGTGAGGATTGTGACTATCCCTACGACGAATTATGCGGCTGTGGTGTGGGTTTCAAATTAATTCAAGCGTTAGCGTCCAGAGATGGTAAATCCATTGAAGACTTAACCGGGTATCTCGATTTAGTGGCTACAGCCATTGGTGCTGATATTGTTCCTATTACTGGGGAAAATAGAACCTTGGCGTATTTTGGATTGCAGGTGATTAATGGAGATCCCCGTGCCGGAATTAAAGCCATTATCGATCAAACCAAAAAGGCCCAATTGACCATTACTGATGTGGTTTTTATCATAGCACCTCGGATTAATGCAGCAGGCCGCATGAAACACGGCAATCACGCCGTAACATTATTAACCGAAGAAGATGAAGTGCTTGCGCAAACCTATGCCCAAGAAATCGAGCAGTTCAATACCGACAGAAAGGAAGCCGATCAAAGAATAACCCAAGAAGCCCTGCTACAAATTGAAGAGTATGAAGAACAGGAACGTTTCACATCAGTCGTTTTTCAAGAAACTTGGCATAAAGGTGTTATTGGTATTGTGGCGTCGCGATTGATTGAAACATACTATAGGCCAACCTTGGTGTTCACCAAAAGTGGTGATAAATTGGCGGCCTCGGCCCGATCGGTATCTGGATTTGATGTGTATAATGCCTTGGAAGCATGCAGTGCGCATATTGAACAGTTTGGAGGACATAAATACGCCGCGGGTTTGACGCTTAAAGAGGAGAACTATGAAGCTTTTAAACAGGCTTTTGAAGATGAAGTCTCTAAAACGATAGATAAGTCTTTATTGATTCCAGAAATCCGAGTGGACACTCAAATAGATTTTAAAGATATTACCCCAAAATTTTACCGGATCCTAAAGCAATTTGCCCCTTTTGGCCCAGGCAATATGGCACCCGTTTTTATGACCGAAAACTTACAGGATACAGGTTATGGAAAATGTGTTGGTGCCGAGGATAAACATTTAAGAATTACAGTTAGACAGGGAAATTCACAGAATATAGTAGGTATCGGTTTTAACTTGGGTGACAAATATAATTTGATCACCGATAAAAAACCCTTTAAGGCTGTGTATTCCATTGATGAAAACCATTGGCAAGGTAATGTGAGTTTGCAACTGAAATTAAGGGATATTAAAGCCTAATCAGCGTTGTGTTTCTTTGTTCAAAAACCTACTCGCTAAAAAAAAAGTAATGGAAGAAAGGAAAAAAAATAATCTTATTGGAACAGCTATAACTGTATTGATAGTTGTGCTGGCCGTAAATTTTGGGCCGAAATTGTTTAACTCTAAAAAAGATTTGACATTGAGTAGTGACAATACTATCACGGAAAGGGCAGCAATTATGAATAAAGATTGTCCTTTTACGTTTGATTCGAATACGAGACTTGATAGTGTTACTTCGCCTGAAAGGAATGTTTTGAGACAGAATTACACTTTATTGAATGACAGTAAATCTGATATCGACACAGAGGCATTTGAAAATATATTTAAACCTGAATTCAAGAAAAATTTACAGAGCCAAAATCAAGCTGAATATTTTAAAAAGAATAGCGCAACATTAGTTTATAGATTTTACGATAAAGACAAGAATTTTGTAACTGACATTGTTTTGGAATCTAACGAATATTAGAATTGATTTCTGAATTGTTTAATTTGATAAATTCAACTAAGATAAGAACCCATCTTGTTTTACATTTGCATTGAAATAAAATCCTCTTTTAGGATTATCAAGCCAATACTTAAAAGGGTCTGATATTTATGCAACAAAAACCAATCAAAAAAGATCCCTACGCCGCACTTCGGATAAAAGAATTCAATATTTTTTTGATGGTACGTTTTGCGCTGGTTTTTGCATGGTCCATGCAGTTTATCATCATTGAATGGGAAGTGTATTCCATCACCAAAGACCCATGGGCGCTTGGTTTAATTGGTCTGATGGAAATTATTCCAGCTGTATTAATTGCTCTTTTTGCGGGACATATCGTTGATCAAAAAGAAAAAAGAGGGCTTCTTATCAAATGTATTTTGGGATTTTCTGTCATCAGTCTTGGACTGTTTTTGTTGACCTGGCCAAAAATTGTGGGTGAATGGTCAACTAATGAAATCCTCTATAGTATTTACTTCTTGGTGTTTTGCGGCGGGTTGGTCAGGGCTTTTATAGGTCCGACTATATTTTCGTTGATTGCCTTGATCGTTCCTAAAAGACTATACCCTAATGCGGCCACATGGAGCAGTTCCACCTGGCAAGTGGCATCCGTTCTTGGGCCTGCATTGGCAGGTTTTAGTATTAGTTGGATTGGTGTACATTGGTCCATGTGCTTGATCATGGCCTTTGCACTTTTGGCACTTATCAATTTACTCCGCATTTCAAAGAAACCAATCTTAAATCCAAAAATTGGAGAACCGATTATGGACAGCCTTAAAGAGGGCGTGAAATTTGTATTCAAAACCAAAGCGATATTGGGTGCCTTAACCTTAGACATGGTTGCTGTACTTTTTGGTGGTGCAGTGGCCCTATTACCGATATTCGCACAGGATATTCTGAAGGTGGGATCAGAAGGCTTTGGGGTGTTAAGAGCGGCTCCGGCTGTAGGCGCGTTTTTGACCATGCTGGTTACAGCTTATATTCCTATCAGTAAAAATGCGGGAATGAAATTGTTGGTGGCCATATTTGGTTTTGGAGTGAGTATTATTGTATTTGGCCTATCCTCCGTGTTTTGGATATCCGTTGCTGCCTTGTTTTTTAGTGGGGTGACTGATGGCGTTTCGATGGTCATCCGTCAAACAATTTTACAATTGAAAACACCAGATCATATGCGCGGACGTGTGGCATCTGTGAATTCCATGTTTGTGGGGTCCTCCAATGAACTTGGAGCTTTTGAGAGCGGATTGACAGCAAAGCTTATGGGAACCGTTACAGCCGTTGTTTTTGGAGGCACGATGACATTATTGACGGTAGTGACGACAGGTATTGTCTCTCCTTCGTTTAGAAAGTTAGATTTGCGCAAGGATATTGAGGAACATGGGAAGGAAGATTAATACTTCTTCAACTCCATGTTCTCTCCATCAAAAACGCCATAGGTATAGTAATGGATCCAATCTCCAAGATTGATATAGGAGGATTGGTCATTTAACTTAACTTTCAACGGGAGGTGCCTATGACCAAATATAAAATAGTCACGGTGTTTTTCTTCTAATTTCCTTTTGGAATACTGAACCAGCCATTCTTTGTCTTCACCTAAAAATTTGGCATCCTCATCGCCAGAAATCAATTTGTTTTTGACCGACATATATTGGGCAAGTTTAACGCCTAAATCTGGATGCAGCCATCTAAAACACCATTTGAAAAATGGATTGGTGAACACTTTTTTCATGCGTTTGTAGCCTTTGTCATGTGGCCCCAAACCATCACCATGTCCAATAAAAAAAGTTTTGTCGTTAAAGATAAATTCCTTGGGTTTATGAAATACTTCAATATTCAGTTCTTCCTCAAAATACCCATGCATCCATAAATCATGATTGCCCACAAAATAATAAATGGGAATTCCAGAATCGCTTATTTCAGCAAGCTTGCCTAAAGTTCTTGTGAATCCTTTTGGAACAACAGTTTTGTATTCAAACCAAAAGTCAAAAAGATCTCCGAGCAAAAAAATGGCCGCGGCATCTTGTTTGATCTCATCCAACCAAGCCACGAACTTCTTTTCTCGTGGAAACGATGCTTCTTTTGTAGGAGCCCCTAAATGGTTGTCAGAAGCAAAATATACTTTTTTCCCTTTTGGAATATTCATTAGTCAGCTATTTAAATTCCTGCCTGCCTGTCGGCAGACAGGAAGGCAGAAAACCTTTAGGTTCAACGAAGTTAATCTCATGATTTAAAAACGAATCTGGTAGATGCATATTTACTCAAATATTTTTTCTTTGAAACAGAAAGCATATTCTCGGAAGCAATAATTTCCTACCCACTACCCACTACTTTCTAATTATCACTCGCATACCATTCCGCAAAACTCGTATCGGTTTCTTGAAGTTTTAAGGAATGAAGTTGGATGTTTTCAGGTAAACGTTTTCTAATTTTTTGCGAAAAATCAATCACCATCATTTCACTAGTTGGTTGATAATCTACTAAAAGTACACTATGGCCTCTATCTTTTAGCTCCTTTGCCAACTCTACATGTGGCGTGTTTTTGTTGAACACCGTGGCATGGTCAAAAACATCGACGATTTCGTCTTTGACGATTTTTTTCAAATCTGAAAAATCAATGACCATCCCAAATTTAACATTAGAAGAATCACTGATTGGTTTTCCAACAACAGTTACTGACAATTTATAACTGTGTCCATGGACATTTTTGCACTTGCCATCGTAGCCATATAGGGCGTGACCAGTTTCAAAAGAAAATTGTTTTGTAATCCGAATTTTGCTCATTTGGCATCAATTTATCGCAAAGATATTCAAATTGTAAAAAGGAATCCCTTTTTAGACTACATTTGGCTGATTATTGCTTATATTCATTTGTACCCCAAGCTCTTAATTTCTAAGTTATATGAATCCAATCTTTCAAGACATTGCTTTTGAAGAGAACCCTTTATATGAAATGATTATTAATGATATCGTTTCTCAGAAGTATGCCATTGTGGAAAATTTTTTTGATGAAAAAGAAGTTCAGCTGCTCAGGCAATCTTTAATTGACAAGCACAAAGAAGATGCTTTCAAAAAAGCGGCAATCGGCAACAAACTTAATGCCACCATAGTCAAAACGATTAGAGGTGATGTTATTTTATGGATGGATGAATCCAACGCCAATACGACCGAAAAGTTGTTTTTTGATAAAATCAATAATCTTGTCAGCTATCTCAACAGGACCTGCTTTTTAGGTATCCTTCATAAAGAATTTCATTATGCTTTATACCCAAAAGGTACTTTTTATAAACGTCATATCGATACATTTCAAAATGACGACAGACGCAAGCTATCTTTTGTCTGCTATTTGAATGAATCGGGTTGGTTGCCAGAAAATGGCGGCGAACTGGTATTGTATTTGGACGATAATGGCAAGGAGATAGAAAAGATTATCTATCCGTTTCCAGGTCGTGTCGTTATTTTTGAAAGTCAGATCATTGAACACGAAGTAAAACCGGTCAAGACCGAGAGATTGAGTATTACCGGATGGTTAAAAACCCGTTAGATTATCTGTTTTTTCTTCGGTTGTAAACATAAATGACAACCAATACGATGGCTAATATTAAAAATAAGCCGTTACCACTTAAATATTCGAGTATTTCCATAGTTGAAATTGCAATAAGTGCTGCCAAAGTTAATCGTTTTGTTCGAATGGCAAGAAAAGTTATCTAAATTTTAGGATCAGTAGCGGGCCTCTGACAGTCATTCAAAGAATAAACAGAAAAAAATTTGCTTACAACTTATAACTCGGACTTTTCAGTGGGAAAGACAATCATACGATTGATATTTTTCAAACGGATTGTCCAACTCATAAGAGAAGTTCATAACAGTAAAATGGATGTTCACTTTGCATAGGAAAATAAATGGAGCCTAAACGCTTATAATTGCGAAGTTCATAAAAGGTTTGATTTCTATGGTTTTGGGAAAAAGTGTCTAATCTTATGGAGTCATATCCATTGGATCTTCCAAGATTTTCAGCAAAATCCATTAGTATTTGTGCAAAACCCCGCCCTTGATGGTCCGGATGTACGGCCAATCGATGAATATATAGATTTTTATCATTAGGTGTGAGCCATTTTACAGCGTGATATTCTTCGTCCATAAAAGAAGAAATCACAATCGTGCCAATAATGTTGTCATCATCATCAATTAGCACATAGAGTTCTTTTCTTGCGAGATCTTTTTCAAACGCAGCGACATTTGGGTAATGCTCGTTCCATTGATAAATTCCCTTTTTTGTCATAGACCTGGCACAGGCCTTCGTCAATAATAAAATAGATTCAATATCTGATGAATTTGCATTTCGAATCATTTTTATTTATTTTTTGATAAATTTAGTCTTTAATTCAGATAAGAAAATTATTAAGGAAGCTATATAATCGTCAAAAATATATCAAATTATTTGAAAAGAGCAACAGATTTTGAACGGATTAAAGTAAGAAAAATCTACAAGTAAAAATATAGTGATAGAAAAGAGGCTAAAAAAGAAAAAAATATTTTAAGTTTGCCGATTAATCAAAGAAGCCTAAAAATTTTTTAAATCTTCTGCAGGAAGGAAGTGGCGTAAAAATAATTTGGGGATGTAGCTCAGTTGGCTAGAGCGCTTGGCTGGCAGCCAAGAGGTCGTCGGTTCGAGCCCGATCTTCTCCACGTGAAAAGCAATGCGAAAGCGTTGCTTTTTTTTATATATAGGTTTTGACGATCGATATGTCTAATATCCCACGTCCTTTTCGATAAAATCGATTTCCGGATTGCAAATTTCTATGATCAGTTTTTTAAGTTCTCCATAAAAACTATCCAAGGTTTCTTTTGTTATTGTTTGATCTTTATCTCTACTTCTTGATGATGGTTTTTTGCCAAACTTTAAAAAATAATCACCTTGTAGATTCTTAAAGGAAATGATACCGGCTTCTAATGATTGGGATATACCTTCTGTTGCATTCAGCATATAAGCATAGGCCAAAATTTGAAAGCTTTTGCTATACTTATTGTAATCTGAGGTGATGTTTTCCCAATCAACGATTTCAACCTGTCCTTGGTTGACTTTACCTGTTTTATAATCTATTATCCTAAGTGTCCCATCAAACTCGTCAATTCTATCCACAGTGCCTTTTAAACGAACGTTAAAATCCAATTCAGGGATGACCACCGGTATGTCGAGTTCCTTTTCTAAGTGTATGATCTTAATCTGATGCCCCGCTTTTAAAGTTTCTATTTCTTTATTAATAAAATTTGATATATAACGTTTGGCGACTTCAAGAATAATAAGGTTTTTTCCTTTGGTCATATCACCTTCCTTATAAAACGACTTAAAGTGATGGGCCACACTAGCATTTATTTGAGCTTTCATTTGGAGTAAATCGGCTTCAGTGAGTAGTTGTCCTTTATGCGGTGTGTAAAAATCCTCTAAGGTCTGATGGATGACGCTCCCCAAGGTATTGGCTGCTACGGTTTCTTCAACATCTTCAAAACTCTGTATTTTTAAGACTTTTTCATAGTAAAAATCTAAAGGATTTCTGATGTAATTTGTCAAGGATGATGGCGAAAATCCGTTGCCGGCAATCTGCTGCAATCTTGTGATTACACCGGGCGTTTTTTCAATGATTTTAGGCTGCTTCTGTACGACTTCCACGTTCGGAACGACAATGCTATGTTTTATATGGTGGATGTTTTCAATTTGGAGTTGGGTTATAAACCGACTTTTCTCCCCACCATTCAACACATCAGGCTCTGTATTGTAAATGATATACACATTTTTTGCACGTTGCAACATTCTGTAAAAATGATAGGTATAAACTGCATCTTTTTCCTTATAGGTTGGTAGTCCATTTTCAAGTTTCACATCGAAAGGAATAAATGAGTTGCTACTTTTTCCTGCCGGAAGAATTCCTTCATTAACGGACGATATGATAACCGTTTCAAAGTCCAAAACTCTAGACTCGAGCATTCCCATAATTTGAAGTCCCTGTAGAGGTTCACCTTTAAAATCTAAAGTTTCACTACTCAATAACTCCTTGTAGAGAAAATAAAGTGTAGTACTGTTGCTGATGAGATTGTATTTGGTGTTATAGTGCTCTAACTCGTTGAATATTTGATTAAATCTATATAGATACTCGAGAGCCAAAAGATGTTTTGACTTCTCTAAATCAAGTTCTGACTTTAGCGCGAGGATGAGTTTGGAACAATTCCTGAATGCTTTTTCAGAGCTATTTTCCCACGATTGGAATAGAAGCCTTACAACCTCGTATTTTGCACCTGCTAATGCTATTAACTTATCAACTGAAATTGTAACAATATTATTGCTCTGAATATAATTTATGATCTGATTGCTAAAATTGACTCCCTTATGTGTCAATACAGACTGTATAAAGGAGTGTGATAAAATAGCTACCACATCCTTATAATAAAGTGTGTGGTTATGATTTTTCTGAATCTTGAATACTAAATCGAATAAGGATGCCATTGGTACCGATTTCAGAGGAAGACCCATGGTGATGTTTATGGCTTCTACCTTTTGTGGGATAGAATTGAGCAATGGCATTAAAAGGGTTTCATCACCTAAAACGACCGCAGTTTTCTTTAAATCGCCGGGAGCTAAGCTGTCCAGTAATTCTCCAATATACTTTACCTGACCAATATTTTTTGGAACGGCAATGGTCTGGATGTTTTTTTCGGAGCGATAATTCTCGCCTACCCAGTTCATTTGATTGTTTTTATAAAAGGGCCAGTTCTTGAGATGCTGCCTGATAAACAAACCTGCATCATGGATTGGATTTTTAATGAAAGTTGCGTCAATATCCCAATAGATATCTGCCAGATCCTGTTGCAATAATTCTTGTATAATACGTTCTTCAGCGTTGTTTAAGGCATTGAAGCCAATAAAAACATGTTGTTTATTGGGGTTTGAACCTATGTAGGGTTCGATGCCATTTACTGCCTCCCTATAGACTAAGCCTTGATATCCTTTTTTATTTAAGATCAACTTTTCTCGGAATGCATTATAATAGATTTTAAGTCGGTTCCAAAATGCTAAATAATTTTTGATATAAGGGGTCTGCTGTTCTGATAAAGACCAATGATTGAGTTCCTTAATGGATGTTAAATAATCAAAAATATGATCAGGATCTATAAGGTACCGATCTATTTCATTAAAATCCTGAAGTAAAAGTTGTCCCCATTTTGAAAATTGATCAAAAGTGTCTCGCTGAGGTTCTGGGGTAAGTTGGGTATATACTAGGTAAAACTCAAAAAGAAGTTCGGTGTTGCTAGCATAACTAAGATCAGAAAGACTTTCAACAAATTCCTCAATGGATAAAATTTCGGGAGCAAATGTAGTTTTGGAGATGGAATGGGAGAGGATATCCTTTAAGAAAGTACCAGCTCTTTTGCTTGGCAATATAAAGGTGAGCTGTGAAATATCCAATTCTTTTTTTTGGATGTCGTCAATAACTTCTTTTAAAAAACTTCTCATTGTATAAAAATAAAAAACGCCCCGAATATCGGAGCGTTTTTCTGAAATATTTACAGTTTATAAAACTTAGTTTGTAAGTTTTACTTCTACACGTCTGTTGTTGGTTCTACCAGCAGCAGTTTTGTTAGTGTCAATTGGATTCTCCTGACCAAAGCCTTTAGAAGTTAAACGATCTTTGTCAATTCCGTGAGCAATTAACCAGTCTTTCACCGCATTAGCTCTTCTTTCTGACAATAATTGGTTAGATCTTGCTGATCCAACGCTATCAGTATAGCCTTCAATAACAAAGGTAGCTTCTGGGAATTCTTTGAAGATGGCGTTCATAGCCTCTAATGTTTGAATAGACTCTTTCTTGAAAGTAGCTTTACCAGTATCGAATAAGATAGTTCTAGCATAGTCATTCAATTGTTTCATCTTCTCAGGAGTTGGCTTAACTTCTGGACAACCGAAGTTTGCAACAGTACCAGGAACATCTGGACATTTATCATCTTTGTCCAATACACCGTCACCATCTCTATCTGGCCAAGGACATCCTTTGTTAGCAGCAGGGCCAGCTTCGTTTGGACACTCGTCTAAATGATCTGGAACACCGTCACCATCAGCATCAGGACAACCTTTTAACGATTTTAATCCAGCAACAGTAGGACAGTCATCTAAATGATCTGGAACACCGTCACCATCAGTATCAGGACAGCCGTTAAATTCAGCTAAACCAGGAACGTCTGGACAGTCGTCTTTTGCGTCTTCAATACCGTCGCCATCTGTGTCAGGACAACCGTTGAACTCTGGTAAACCAGGAACGTCTGGACAAGCATCATCTTTGTCATATATGCCATCACCATCAGTGTCTTTTCCACCAAATTTAAGTGCTAAACCAACTGTGTGTTGGAAATGTGTAGCTAAGTAATCTTCGAATGCATGTTTGTAGGCAGATTGAACTGTTACACCAATGTTTTCAGAAAACCATAGGTTGAAACCAAGGGTTCCGTTTAATGTACCTGCTCCAATATCATCAACCCAGGTATAACCACCACCTACTCCTAAGTAAGGCTCAAAAACTTTTGAGTTAATTAGGTTGGCAAAGCTATATTTTACCGTACCGTCTAATGCATAGTAAGATAAATCGTCAGCTGAGGTATTACCTATTTTACTGATTTCGTTGATAGTACCAGCTGCAGTTAATGAAAAACCGTCTGATAAGTATCTAGAAACAGAAATTGAGGATAATGAAGGTAAGACGTTGTAGTGATCTCCAAAATTGAAGTATTGATCAAAGATCTCACCCTGTCCGTCTTCACCCGTTGGGTAAAAGTCAACTGCATTCACGCCAACCCCAATAGCCCAAGGGTTGTTTGCGTCTTGTGCGTTGGCGTTGCTAAAGCTCAATAGAAGCAACATAGCGAAAAATAATCTGCTAAGATTTTTCATATTCTAATAATTTAATTTTTAAGTGTTAATTATGAACAAAAGTAAGTTGTTAAACGTTATTAACAAAGACAAATATATAAAAATATTGACTATTTGCCTTAAAACAGTACTGTTTGGACTAATTTTAGATAATTTTCAAGGTTTTCCCAACTTTTATAAAAGCGGCTATTGCTTTGTCCAAATGTTCTTTGGTGTGGGCCGCTGATAACTGTACCCTAATCCTTGCTTGGTCCTTGGGTACGACTGGAAAGAAGAAGCCTATTACATAGATTCCTTCCTCAAGAAGCATTGATGCCATTGTTTGGGATAATTTCGCGTCGTAAAGCATCACTGGGACTATCGCTGAATCGCCATCAATAATATCAAATCCTTCCTTCTGCAACGCTTCTTTGAAATATTTCGTGTTTTTGGTCAATTGATCCTTTAATGTAGTGTCATTGGCAAGCATGTCAAATACCTTGATGGAAGCACCAACTATAGCTGGAGCCAGCGAATTTGAAAACAAATAGGGTCTTGAGCGTTGACGAAGTATTTCAATGATTTCTTTTTTTCCTGTAGTATAGCCACCCATGGCACCACCCATTGCCTTCCCTAAGGTTCCGGTAATGATGTCTATTCGGTCCATAACCCCTTTTTCTTCTAAGGTACCACGTCCTGTATCTCCAATAAATCCAGTGGCATGGCATTCGTCTATCATGACCAGAGCGTCATATTGATCAGCCAAATCACAAATCTTATCCAAAGGTGCCACCAAGCCGTCCATAGAGAATACACCATCGGTCACAATAATCTTAAAGCGTGCGCCATTCTTATTGGCCTCAACCAGCTGTTTTTCTAAATCCTCCATGTCGTTATTTTGATAACGATAGCGTGCCGCCTTGCATAAACGTACCCCGTCAATAATTGACGCATGATTCAATGAGTCAGAAATAATCGCGTCCTCTGCACCAAATAGAGGTTCAAAAACCCCACCATTGGCATCAAATGCTGCCGCATATAGGATGGTGTCCTCGGTGCCATAAAATTCAGCGATTTTTTGCTCCAAAGTTTTATGGATGTCTTGAGTGCCACAAATAAATCGTACTGAAGACATTCCAAATCCATGACTGTCCAAAGTGTCTTTGGCAGCTTGTACTACTTCAGGATGGGAAGAAAGGCCTAAATAATTATTGGCACAAAAGTTCAGAACAGTTTGGCCTGTATTGAGAGTTATTTCTGCGCCTTGAGGAGAAGTGATGATGCGCTCTTCTTTGTAAAGCCCTGCTTCTTTAATGTCTTCAAGTTCTTTTTGTAAGTGTTGTTGTATATTTCCGTACATAATAATTTGAATTTAGTACAAAGTTAAAATTCTTTTACTTGAATATCCTCATTAATGTATACAAGTATTCTTTTTACTACATTAAAACCCATTTCCTCAAGAATAACTTGATATTCCATGATTTGATTTTGATGTGATGGACGTACAGCACCTGTTTTGTAATCTATAATAACTGTCTCTAATTTATTGTTGACAACAATGCGATCCGGTCGTGAAATAAGCCCCCCTGATATGAGAATATCCCTTTCATTATAAACAGTAAGATCAGGTAGAAAAAAGTCTTTCAATTGTTCGTGACGGACAATTTGCATTATGATTGGTTGTAGTTCTGAACTTTGATGGGCATTGAGATCTCCTTTGCTTTCAAGTTCTTGAAAAACAAAATTGATGTCATTTTCCGTTTTGATCTTGGACATGATCAAATGTACCAAGTTTCCTTTTTCAATGGCGGCTTCTTGCTCTGTGTCCCATAGGTAACCAGTATTGGTGACAATCCGTAAATCGTGATTTTCCTTAGCAACCGAAATGAAGCGTTTCTGAAGAGTGGATTCTTCTACTTTTTTTGTGGGTAAAACCCGAGTCGGATCTCCAAACGTATAGGTTTTTTCCGCATCATTCCACAATCCAGCCGATTTAAGATAATTGATAAATAAACCCGAATACACGTTAGGATTTTCGTTTTGCCCTTTATCAACATCGTATTCAGATACAATATACAGCTGTTCCACGGCTCTGGTGAGGACAACATACAGAAGATTCATGCTATCCAATTCTAATTGTGCCCTATAATCGGCATACAAGCTTTGTCCTAATTCTCCAAGACCTTCCAAATCTTTATTGACATTGATGAATACATTTGAAAAGCCATTGAATATCTCCGGATTGACAGGAAACCACATTTTAGGGGACATATCAAAATAAATATCCTGATTGGCATAAGGGAAAATTACAACCGGAAACTCCAAACCTTTAGATTTGTGGATAGTCATAATTTGCACCGCGTTATTACCCTGAGGAGAAGTAATGGATAGTTTTTCTTTTTTAATCTCCCAATGTGAAATAAAATCAGAAAAACTGGCATTGTGCTTCTGCGAATAGTCCAAAACTTCATCCAAGAAAAACTGAATATAGGCGTTGGAGGTTTTGTTTAAATTAAATTGTCTGACCACACTTTCTACAGCTTCGTAAAATGGAAGTTGTAAAAATTGATTAAAATCGAAAAACAGATTGTATTTACTGAGTGCTTTGAACATTTCAAAAGCCTCCAAATGTACAAGGTTGTCAAAAAACAGATGTTTATCATCCAATTGAATGTGCTGGTCAGCCAAATAACTTAAGACCTCAATTTTCAACATCTCGTTATAAGGTTGAGAGGCTAATGCGATGGTGTTGGTGAGAAATTGGACTTCGGGTGAATTTTTTAGCAGCAAGGATTCGGAAGAAATGATGGGAATTCCTTTAACACTCAAATATTCAGCAAGAGCGGTCCCTTCTTTAGATTTTCGAGATATGATGCAAATATCCCGCAATTCAAACTTGTTTTCCTGAGCTTTTTGGATGGCTTCCAACACTTTTTTTCCATAAATAGCGTCTTTGTCTTCAGATTCAAACTCTAAAAACGAAAGTTCAATATAGCCTTCACCTGTCAAATGAAGATTTTGGCGACTGGCTTCATAAATTTCTCGATGTGATCTATTGGAAAACGCAAGAGAGGAAGTGTGCTTGAAGAAATCATTGTTGAAATTTACGATCGTCTCTAAACTTCTATAATTGGTTGGTAAGTCTTCAATATGCTGTTCAATGTGAAATGGTTGTGTTCGTTTGGTATATAAGTCAATAAACTGTTCGGCCTTGCCACCGCGCCATCTGTAGATAGCCTGTTTTGCATCGCCCACCAGCATTGCCGAGCCTGTTTCACCTTTTAAATTCTGACTTGAGATGGCATTCTCGATTAATGGAATAAGGTTTTCCCATTGTTTAACAGAAGTGTCCTGGAACTCATCAATAAAGTAATGCCTGTATTTTTCACCGATCCGTTCGTAGATAAATGGGGCTGGTTGTGATTTTATTTCATTGCTGATAAGGGAATTGAATTCTGAAATGAGGATTAAATCTTCATCGACTTTAATCTCCTGAAGACTTTTATATATGGCATTCAATACAGATAAAGGCGTGAGGTTATTCATGATGTTCTTTAAGAACTTCAGTTGGTACACTTGCTCTTTGGTTTCTTGAAAGGCAGCAACTAAAATGGGCTGTATAGTATCAATAGTTGCAGCGGTGCCAAGCGAAACTCTTGTTGGATAGAGCTTTGTGTCTTCAATTTCCAACTGCCATTTGTTGTCAAACTTAAGATCATAATTCTTATCCCTTAATTTAAGAAAGTGGTTAGGCAATGAGTTTCTTGAAAAATCGCTGTGCTCCAAGCCATTTTCATCTATAAGGTTTAAAACGTGTTGTGATTTTTCAACGACATCTAATTCCTGAGTCTTGATAATTTTTAAGAGTTGCGTTTTTAGACCTTTAAAATCTTCAATAGACTTGTCCTTTAAAGCTTCAAAATACGGAATGTCATTTTCATTGATGAGCACTTGCGCAATTTGATTAAAATCGAAGGCCACATCCCAGCTTTTGTCATCATCGGCTTTTTCAATGGCAAAGTCAACAAGTATTTTTGTGAGTTGTTTTTCAGTTCCAGCCTTATCGATCAATTGGTCCACAGCTTTTGAAAGAATTGTCTTGGTGTCCAATTCTACCTCAAAATTGAGAGGTAGTTTCAAGTCGTGGGCGAAGGTTCTTATAAGCCTATGGTTGAACTTGTCAATGGTAGATATGTCAAATGCCGCATAGTTATGGGCAATGGTGTTTAGGATAATTTTCGATTTTTCGTGAAGTGTTTTGGGTTCCATATTGAGTTCCTTAGATAGAATCTCGAACATTGGGGTTGGGTTATATACAATATCAGGATTTGAAAATGCGATAAGCATTTCTACGACCCGTTCTTTCATTTCAGCAACGGCTTTATTTGTAAATGTTAAAGCCAATATGTTTTTAAAGGCATTTTGCTGATTGGAAGTAAACAGTATTTTTAAATATACCTTTACCAAGGTAAAAGTTTTTCCACTTCCGGCCGAAGCATTATAGATGAGGAAAGGTTGTCTGACTTCCATTGTTTTGATTTTTCATACAAGATAAAAACTATACTTGATTTATATGAGGAAATTTAAACTTTTCAGTGGTCAAGTGCTTTTTATACAGTGGCTGTGGCCAACGTTAAACTTTTCTTAACAGTTAGATACGAAGCCTTTAATATTTTTTAATGCACAGTTTTATGCGTAAATTTGGTTTGAATAAATATTAACACTTAAAAACAGATACATTATGGCTTTCGAATTACCGAAATTAAAATATGCGTATGATGCCTTGGAGCCTCATATTGATGCAAAAACAATGGAAATCCATTACTCAAAACATCATCAAGGATATACCAATAACCTAAATGCTGCTATTGAAGGCACTGATTTGGCAGGAAAAACTATTGAAAATATCTTGATCAACTTGGATATGGATAAAAAAGCTGTTAGAAATAATGGTGGTGGTTTCTACAATCATTCCCTATTTTGGGAAATCATGAATCCAGAAGGCAAAGGACGTTTGTCAGGAGAATTAAAAGATGCTATTGAAGCAGCCTATGATTCAGTTGATGCTTTTAAAGATGAGTTCAGTAAAGCTGCTGCAACCCAATTTGGTTCTGGATGGGCTTGGTTATGTGTACACAAAGGCGGAAAAGTAGAAATTTGCTCAACTCCAAACCAGGACAATCCGTTGATGCCAGGAGTTGGATGTGGTGGAACACCAATATTAGGATTGGATGTTTGGGAGCATGCTTATTACTTGAAATACCAAAACAGAAGACCTGATTATATCAATGCATTTTTTAATGTGATCAATTGGAATGAGGTTGAAAGACGTTATGCGGAAGCGAAATAAGATTTTCTAAAAAGCTTATATACCAACCTACAAGGTTTTTAAAATCTTGTAGGTTTTTTAATACTTTATAGCAAGCTAAGCGAATCTGAAAAGGTTCGCTTTTTTTATGTGGAATTGTGGATTTTTGAAAAAGTCCATGTTGGGATTTGAATTTTGAGATACCCGCCTTCACGGGTATTCATGAAAAAAGGTGGACGAGTGTCCACCTTTTTTGCCCCAAATCTACCATAAACTTAACCTACTTATGTTATGGTGAAACAAATATAGGTGGACTAAAATGTAAAAATTCAATTTATTAGATAAACTACGAATAAATTAGGCTGAATGATGAATTTGGGTAAATAAACCCAAATCGAAGGTGTCATAGTTAAAAGTAATTGCTTGGAGTTGAAAGTAAGTATTTGAATGAAGTATATTATACACTTAAAAGCTTATTTAAACACTACTAAAAAAGGGCATAAAAAAAGGTAAACAGAAGTTTACCTTTTTTTGCCCCAAATCTACCATGAACTTAACCTACTTATGTTATGGTGATACTAAAGTATATTGAATTTCAACAACTTGATATAAAATTTAGATGAATTACCAAATTATCCGATTAAAAGACTTTTTGATAGATAAAGTGGCTGATTGCCTTCTTTTAAATTTAATAAGCACGTTTGTTATTTCCTTCGTAAAAGTTAATGAATGCCCTGTTGACAACTCGATTTCCGCCAACCGTAGGATAATTTCCTGTAAAATACCAATCGCCCAAATTTTTGGGACAAGCTATATGTAGGTTTTCTATGGTCTGAAATATGGTCTTGACCTCTGTCTTTACGCTTGGGTCACAAATAAGTTCTGCAATCTTATCCGAAATTTGTTCTGCACTAAACTGATTGTAAAGTTCTTTGACAAAATTTCTAACCTCTTTGTCCTCCAACTGCACTTGTTCTACACATTTTTTATAAACTTCTTCTACCAGATGGTATTTGTCATTTTCCTTGAGCAGTTCAAGCATGGCTCTAAATGCGATTAGGTCTTCCAATTTTGCCATGTCAATCCCATAGCAATCAGGATAACGAATTTGAGGTGCAGAGGAGACGACGATTATTTTTTTAGGATGGAGCCTTTCCATCATTTTAATGATACTTTTCTTTAAAGTGGTGCCACGTACAATACTATCATCGATAATCACTAGGTTGTCCGTAGGTTTTATGACACCGTAGGTAATATCATAGACGTGAGCCACTAAATCATCTCTGCTGCTATCTTCAGTGATGAACGTTCGGAGTTTAACGTCCTTGATGGCTATCTTTTCTATTCGAGGACGTTCAGATAATATTTGTGTGACTCTTTCGGCAGAAAGTTCACCATTGCCACTAATAATAGCTTCGGTTTTCTTTTTGTTGAGATGGTCTTCTACGGTCTCAATCATTCCAAAGAAGGAGGTTTCTGCGGTGTTTGGAATATAAGAAAACACGGTGTTTTTCGTGTCAAAGTTAATGGCTTCCAAGACTTTTGGCATGAGCAGTTTACCTAAATTTTTTCGCTCTTGATAAATTTCGGCATCGCTACCTCGAGAAAAATAAATTCGTTCAAAGGAACAAGCTTTGCGTTCCAATGGTTTCAGTATTTTTTTAATGCTCGTTTCTCCTGATTTTTTAGTGATAATGGCATGGCCAGGTGTTAGTTCTTTAACATCCTCAAAGTTGACATTGAATACGGTTTGTATGACGGGGCGTTCAGATGCAACCACCACGATTTCATCATCTTGGTAATAGTAGGCCGGCCTGATTCCCGCAGGATCACGTAACACAAAGGAGTCACCATGTCCTAAAAGCCCAGCTATGGCGTAACCTCCATCCCAGTCCTTTGCGGAACGTTTCAGGATTTTTGCAACGTTGAGTCGGTCAGCTATCAATGGTGAGCATTCGTTTTTATTGTATCCCTCATGCTTCAATTGCTTGTATTTTTTAGCAACGGCATCATCTAAAAAATGACCGATTTTCTCCATAATGGTAACGGTATCTGCCTTTTCCTTTGGATGCTGTCCTATTTTGACCAAGCCTTCAAATAATTCATTCACATTGGTCATGTTAAAATTTCCAGCAACAATCAGGTTTCTGTGCATCCAATTGTTCTGTCGCAAAAATGGATGAACGTTTTCAACACTGTTTTTTCCGAAAGTGCCGTAACGCACGTGTCCCAAAAGTACCTCTCCTATATAAGGAATGTTCTTTTTTTGTAAGGCCACATCATCGGTGTATTCTGGATGCTCAGTAAATTCTCTATTGATGCGCTCATTGATTTGGGCAAAAATGTCCTGAATGGGTTGTTGTGCAATAGAGCGTACACGACTGATATATCGCTCTCCCGGTGCCGTATCGAGTTTAATGCTTGCAAAACCAGCGCCATCTTGTCCGCGATTGTGCTGTTTTTCCATCATCAAATACATTTTATTGACACCATAAAATGCACTGCCGTATTTTTCTTTATAAAATTCTAAAGGCTTTAAAAGTCTGATAAGTGCAATTCCGCACTCATGTTTTATCGCATCACTCATTGGGTTTTTTCAATTTTAGATTCGCTACTGTTTATTGAGGGTTAGTCTTAATAAGTTGAGAATTATTACAAACTAGGGTCATTAAAAAACGCGCTCCATTTAGAGCGCGTTGATTTATATCAATTCATTTTTTATATGTTTCCAAGAAGCATTATTAAAAATCATATGAAACAGTTTTTTGGTTCTAATGATAGGTTCTTTACAAACTTTTTGATTACTCTAAAATAATCTCGAATTTGGTCAATTGTTTAAATTGATCCAATCGCTGGTACACTTCTCTGTCTTGGAGTTCTTCCATGCGTTCTGTTCCGAATTTTTCTACACAAAACGACGCTAATGTGGAACCGTATATAACGGCAGTTTTCATATTCTCAAAAGAGTAATCTTCTGTTTTTGTCAAATATCCGGCAAATCCACCAGCAAATGTGTCGCCGGCACCAGTTGGATCAAATACCTCTTTCAAAGGTAAGGCGGGTGCAAAAAAGACGTTTTCGTTATGGAATAATAAGGCCCCATGCTCACCTTTTTTAATGACCACATATTTTGGGCCCATCTTATGAATTTTTTGGGCGGCCACTACCAGCGAATATTCTCCGGTCAACTGACGGGCTTCTTCATCGTTGATTGTAATGACGTCCACTTTATTGATGACTGCTTTTAATTCATCAAGTGCGCAATCCATCCAAAAGTTCATGGTATCTAAAATCACCATTTTTGGTTTTTTGTTCATTTGCTCCAAAACACTCATTTGAACCAAAGGATGCAGGTTGCCGAGCATGACTACCTCTGGGTTTTTATAATCTTCCGGAACCACGGGATTGAAATCGGCAAGGACATTAAGCTCTGTTACCAAAGTATCACGAGTGTTCATGTCATTATGATATTTGCCACTCCAAAAGAAGGTTTTGCCCTCTTTTACAATTTCAACACCAGAGATATCAAGATTTTTATTAGCTAATAAGTCTAAGTATTTTTTAGGAAAATCACCCCCAATAACCGAAACAATGGCGGCATCTACATTAAATTGGGATGCAGCCAAGCCTATAAAGGTTGCAGCACCACCCAAGATCTTATCAGTTTTTCCAAAAGGTGTTTCGATAGCGTCAAAGGCAACGGTACCTACAATTACTAATTTGCTCATATTGCGGTTTCAAAATTTGGTGCAAAGATAAGGCTTTTTAGCTTCGAATTAAGCACTATTTTCGAGGAATTTATGTGTGCTTATTCGGCATTGAAATGTCGCAAAAAGGCATTGGGGTCATTTAAAAACGATTTTGTAACCGAATAATGATCCGTGTTTTCGAGTGGTGTTGCCTGCATTGCTTCATCGGTGATCTCATAAATGGTGGCGCCAGGATAAGCCATCAACATGGGGGAATGTGTGGCAATAATGAATTGGGATAAGTGATTTTGCAAGTGGTTATGGAGAAAATAGATAAAGGACAGTTGTTTTGATGGAGAAAGTGCCGCTTCGGGCTCATCCAATAAGTAAATACCTGGCGACTTTATCATTTGCTCCATGATATGAAGATAGGCTTCCCCGTGGGAAAATGCATTTAATTCCTGACCATAGTTTTTCCGCATATAGCGCAGTTGGTAATTGGCATTTTCTTTCATTTGACCGATGATGTGATCCGGAACATGGCCTTCCAAATCAGAAAATTTATTTTGAATCTGGGCATCTGTTCTATTCACACTGTTCAGATAATCGCCAAAATCTTCAGCCCTAAAGAAAAATCCTGTAGGACGTTCA
>Ga0098067_1000210_pt1 | contig 24078 bp, 21 predicted proteins | sample 26_taG_FD_92578 | JGI IMG/M metagenome (GOLD analysis project Ga0098067, IMG submission 92578) | Marine viral communities from Cariaco Basin, Caribbean Sea - 26_WHOI_OMZ | ecosystem: Environmental > Aquatic > Marine > Oceanic | place: Caribbean Sea: Cariaco Basin | collected 2014-11-09
AGTAAGCCGCCGCATAGGCGGTTGGGGGCCGGAGGGCCCGGCGCAGGCCACCCTCCGGCTCCATCTCGTGAGCCGCCGCACAGGCGGCTGAGAAAAACCTCGGAAAACCATTTCCGATACCACGCGGACGACACCATGTCCGTTGAGTAGGCCGCCGCATAGGCGGTTGGGGGCCGGAAGGCACGGTGCAAGCCGCCCTCCGGCTCTACCTGGCATCTTCCGCGAAAGCTTCCAGATAAGCTTTTGTGCATGCTCGGCCCATAACGAACGCTCGACGAGCACCGTCTATGCTGAAGCGCACCTGTGATTAGCGCCATTCCGTAGTAACTCTATTTGGATAACGGCTACCGGTTTGGGTTCTTGCCGAACGCTTGACGCGATGTAGACTACCAACCTGACATATCAGCTTGTCGCGAGGCCAAATGGACGTCAGATCATCACAAGCAACCGGCAATGCAGCCATGCATTACGCGGCGTGGCAACTCTCACGCAAAGGGTGGAACGTGATGCCAACGGCTCGAAACGCGAAGGGTAGTGACTTGTTCTGCGCGAATGATGATGAAACAATAATTTTCGGGGTTCAGAGCAAGGGGCTTTCAAAACGTGCTCCAATGGGCTTGGGAGCGAACTTAGAAAACCTACGTTCCGATTGGTGGATCATCACTATCAACGCCAAACAAGATAACCCGACGTGCTTCATATTGTCGTTGAAGGAGGTCAAGGAGCTTTGCTTTCACAGCGATCCGGCTAAAAGCAAGACGGGTTCTCAATCATATTGGCTTCAACCCAAATCCTATGACCAACCTCAATTTCGTGACGCTTGGCACAGACTCGAGTGATTGGAAATAGAACAGAACGGCCCTAACCGGACGCTGATCCACCAGCAGTGCGCTGCGTTGCAGCTTCTCCGAAGCGGTCGTCTGGAATTCGATGAAGGCGTATCGAGCTTCTGCTGTAACACAGGTTACCCAACGTGGACCGTGACGTCATAGCCCAGAGACTTGAGAGATTTGGAGGTTCTCCCGTTCCGAGGCGGGAACCGATCTGGCAATGCCCAGCCGACGAGTTCGCCCAATGCACTTACCCCGAGGCCTTCGAGTTTCCATTTCGGGTCATGAACGGCGGTCCAGAGGCGCTCCGGCAACTGTGCCTCTGGACCCCCATAGAGTATGAACTTCAACAGCTGCCTCACGTCGTTGCCACCTGCGGACTTGTCGTCCCATATCCGTTTCGAGAGAGCGTTGACCTTTTCGGGTATCGTGTACTTCGTCCCGTCCTCTCGAAGATCCACAGCTTTGTTGGCCACGCGTCGAGCGTAATCCTTGATGGAGTGAATGCCCATGCAGATCTCACGGAAGTTTTGATATTCCATCTCGTCGATGGCTTCAGCAGTGAGCGCTTCTTGAAGCATGGGTGCGGTATAATTCAACATCACGTCTTCTTCCCACGGAGCTTTTGGAAGGCTGCGCCACCAGGTGACGGCTTCAGCGAGCGCATTATCGGAGTTCTTCTTGTTCCTTTCGAAATGCTCGGCATAGAGAGCCCTGCGCCCGTCAAATGTGCGTTGATAATAATGTGCATGTAGGAATTGGTCGCCCTGAGCGCCTGCTGGAGCATCTGGAGATACCCATGAAGGCCTGTTCTCAGGCTTGCTAACCAGAGTGCCGATGTCGCGAAGCTGTTGAAGAGTGGAATGCCATTCCTCAAGAAATGCATCGCGTCGGCGGTCCGTTGCCTTCTTCTTCCCGGTTTGAACGAGCCCCGGCCATTTGTTGAAACTGGGGCTATTCCAGAATTCCTCGAAAGGTGACTCTGAGCTTGCGATCTTTTTTGCGCGTGTCAGCATGACGGCGAGCAACTCTTCCGTCAGCGGTGTGGAATTCCGGTCGAGCACGTTGAAGAGTTCAAGTATATCCTCAGCCATCTCATCGGTAATTTCTGCTTCTGGAAAGAAGCACCCGGCTTCGACGTTTTTGTACCAAGCGCTCGCAGTGAGGTTGGCGGAGCCGATATACAGACCGTATTCACGCCACCATATTACCTTTGCGTGGTGGTGCTGAACGAGGCGGCACTGGAAACTTGCAGATTTCCGTTTCAAGAATGCTGACAAGATGGAAGGTTTGACCGGGACGCCTTCGTCGAGTCGACCATAATACTTGAGGTATTCGTTCAGGCTGCCCTTTAGGCCCAAAAGCAGCCGGTCATTGCCATCGCGTGGCGCATAAACCGTTTCCTGATCGATCAGCACAGTGTCGACGACACGGCACATCTCGATGAGATGCTGCCAGTCCCGGCTGTTGCGCGCAAAGCGGGATACTTCACGCGCCGCGACGGCGCCGACCTTGCCGAGACAAACATCGGCGATCATCCGGTCAAAGCCTTCCCGCGCGACACCGCCGGCGGCAGAACGGCCGAGGTCGTCATCCACGGTCTCAATCCGGCTCCAGCCCAAATCCGAAAGTCGATCCCGCATGGCATATTGCAGGGCGCTGCTTTCCCGGTTGTGCAGGACTTGGTGGGCTGATGACTGGCGGACGTAAAGGATCGCCTTGCGTTCCAAATGCTGCGGACCAATCTTCTCATGCTTCATGATCGCTCCCCCTGTCCACCGCGCCGGCGTGTTCTGCAATCAGGCGTGCCATCAACCGTGTCAGCGTTTGCTGCGTGTCGCCGGGAAGGCTTTGCCAAGGCGGTGTCTGTGTCACGGGCGCGGACTGGGTGTCCGGGAACAGCTCGAGTTGCGTCGTCGTCATTTTGCGCGGCATGGGCCAACCTCCGAATCTCGTGTTCAGAGTCCGATGCTGCGTCATCGCGTGATCGGGAGCGGGATTTATTGAGGGGAATACAAGCGGCATCGGAAACCAGCTCCGCGAGAGCCCTGAGAGCCTCAAGGCCTACATGCGAAGAACCAGAACGGCGGCAGGAAGCACATGCTGCCCGGTCAAACATCCATATGGGAACTTCCAGAAGCCGGTCCGACCGGCGGCCGGTGAGATTGCACCGAAACACTGCATCGCCGGGCTTGCCGATCGCAGAATGGACATAGACCGATCTGCCGAACCAGGGATGCCATGGATAAAGAACCTCGCGCCGGTCGGTAACGTGGGTGTTCTGGCGTTCAGTTGTACAACACCAAAAGGCCGCACTCATCGCTCGGGAACAAAACACCGGCCGAAGCGCGCCGGACGCTTGAGCAATTTGAGGGCTCCGCGCCCGGCGCGCTTGCCCAGCCCGAAACCGACGACTATCAAAACCAAAGTATGCGTCGCCAACTGGAATAGTTCCAGCCCGAACATGTGGCTGAAGCTGTGAAACTGACCCAAGATGGAACCATGCATCTCAATCGTCATGATCCGACCGTTCAAAAGATCGTAAGGATCGAGGATTGAAAACCAAACGCGCAGATGAGTAGCAACCACGCGGTTCAACGGCGCATCGACAATTCATTTGCAGGGGAAGGCAGTTCCAAGCAGGACTGTGCCCGGATCCGTTCAGGACGATTTGATCCAAATGGATCATGAATTCGAAACTTTTGTCCCTTAGCATCTTGATGCATATTGTTGCGGTAAAGTGGTGAAGAGTGGGGGTGCCGCCAGGCTTGTTTCAGCCTGGCGGCTTTCTCCTTTATATTGTGCCGCGCGCTCAGTTTACGGTATTTTAATTTCACTGGAGCACCCTATCTCCAGATTTTTTCCGAGTTCCGAGCAGGTGTGCCCCTTGAAGTTCACTGAGAAGGACATTTCCGACCTCGTAGCTCTGACGTATCAGGCGGCTTTGAATGGCACGGCGGGATGGCGGGAGTTCCTTACGGAATTTGGGAAAATCGGTGACGGGTTCAAAACTTTTTTCCTGATCCAGGACTGCAGCAGCAATGCGGCGAACGGCATTCTCTACGATGGTTTTGACCCGGAATGGATTGAGGCATTCGAGGCATACTATGCGTCAACCAACCCTACGCCTGTCGACACTCTCGGCATCGGCGACATCAAGACGTCATCGATGATGATCGAGCGGTCAGAGATGGAGGCGTCGGAATTCTACAATGACTGGCTGAAACCACAGGAGGATCTGATCGGCTGCGCTGCGTTAACCGTCAACAGGTCTGCCGGACAGGTTTTTGTCATTGGAAGCAGCATCCGGAGGCGTGATATTGATGAGAAGGAACCTGCGACCGTCAAGCTCTTGGGGCTGATCAAGCCTCACGTTCTCAGGGTGCTGGATATTCAGAAAACCATCTGCGAACAACGCCTCCTGCTCTCAGCTGCAGCCCATAGACCGGCTGAGACCGTCGGGATTTTCGTCACTAAAGGCCATCATCGCCTGGTCTATGCCAACGACGTCGGCGCAAGCCTGCTCCGCGAAGGTCGGGTTGTGCGCAGGGACGAAATGGGCCGTTTCCGGTTCTCCGATCCGGCGGATGAACATGCCCATCAGGCTGCCATCCCTGCCATTGTGAGCGATATGGTGGGTGAAGTGAAATGCTTCGAAGTATCCGCGGGCACAGGCAGTGAGCTTGTCTATCGCTGCAAGGTCACCCCGCTGCAAGCTTGCGATGTTCTGCCCGGCGCCCTGGCGGCCATTCGCACCGGCTCCGCAGGTTTGAATGTGCTGACGATCGAACAAATCCGCAAGGCCGAAGCCCCGGTCCAAACGCTTGCGTCCCGCTTCGGTCTCACCCGCTCGGAAGCCCGGGCCGCGTTGCGGGTTGCGAACGGCGAAACTGCGAAGGAAATCTCAGAAGCCCATTCCGTCAGCCTCGCGACCGTTCGCAACCAGATCAAATCCGCCATGTGCAAGGTGGGCGTGCGGCGTCAGGTCGAGCTGGCGCTGACGGTATTCAAAGCCACCAACCGGTGACGAGTAACAACACCTCACCCAGGATCATAGAGATGGCCTTGCGAAAAAAGTCCCTGTCCTTGTTATTCCGTGGGTGGACTGCACTCAATAGCCTGCTCTTTTCTCTCTTCATCTCGCGAGCAACATGTTTCCGATAAAAACCTTATCCCGGACCACCGTGCGGAATTCACTTACAGTTGATTGACTGTAAGGAATTTCTTGCCAAAGATCCGCCCATCATTCCATTTCTGGAGCATCTATGAGACGTTTCTTAGTATCCGCCTTCCTCCTGATCACAACAGGAGCCATGACGGCATGTGGAACCACCTTTGAGCTGCCCGAGCTCGGAGAGCATCAAAGTCAGCGTGCGACCAAAATGTTCGCGGACGCGCGCGCCCAAGGCCCCCGCCGGGAGCTTTCCCAGTCCGCGGCGGAGCGGCGCTTTCAGCGCGTCGCGGCCCGGATCAAACCGGTTGGCACAAAGGTCTGCCAGACGGCAACGGTTGATCGCAAAGACTTCAATTGCAACGTCGACATCGACATCGACCGCAAGATGGAGCAGCGCAACGCCTACTTCACCTACGACAAGAACAAGCCAATCATCCGGATTACCATGCCGATGCTGAAGGACACCGAAAGCGACGATGAAGTCGCCTTCATCCTCAGCCACGAGTATGGGCACCTGATCGGCCGCCACATCGAAAAACAGCAGCAGCAGGCTGTGGCCGGCGCGCTCATCCTCGGTGCAATCACTGCTGCGGCCACCACCACAACCACGCCCTACGGCAGCTACTACGACTCCAGCGCTGTTGCTGACAGCATAGAGATCGGCGCCGCGGCCGGGAGTATGGCCTATTCCCAGACCTATGAGCTGGAAAGCGACACGCTCGGGGCCCGCATCGCCCACGCAGCAGGCTACGATCCCGTGAAAGGCGCGCAGTTCTTTGCCCGCCCGGAAAAAGCCAGAACCACCGCCGGCAAGCTGTCCTTCTGGGGCACCCATCCGCCCAACGCCAAGCGTCTGGCCACAGTGCTCGCGACTGTCGATCAAATCGACGCAAACGTCGCACTGAAAAGAACCAGGCCCTCTTCAAGCTCCGCGACCCCTCAGGAATAAACGCGAGGCAATGCCTTAAAGCAAACAGGGCTCCAGCGAAGCAATTTGCTGGAGCCTTTTCCCTTACAGGACACCATCATGGAAAACTTTCTCCTATCCCTCATCCTCGACGAAGGATCCGTCATCCTCACCGCATTAATCCTCATCGTTGCCGGTGGCTTCATTGGCAGCCGCATCTTCACGGTTGAAATCGCGCTGCGCCGAGTGGCCTACCTCTGGTTTCTCGCGGGCTGCAACATTCTTCTGACCATTTCTCAGCTCGGCTGGCTGATGTCCGGGGCTGCGGCTGACCAGGGGCTAATCTCGGCCTTTATTCTTCTGCAGCTCTCCTTCTTCGTCATCTTTGGCGCGGCCGTCTACTACGGCTCTGCAGCCAGGTCGAACGACATCAAGGGGACTACGGACAGAGCCTGGCTCGGCTTTGTGCCCCTCGCCAATCTCTGGCTCCTCTTCAAGCAAGGCGAATACACCGCCAGCCAATCCCCCGACGATCGCTCCGCATTCGCCCGCTATGTCGGGGATCCGCTTCTGGTTCTGGGCGCCCTTTTCGTGATAGCCATCTCCCAGGTCATTGAGAAGGCGATGGAAGAGAGTTCTTCTTTTGAGGTCACCGAAAGCGCAGCCCTGCGCGAGGCGGTCTCCTCAGCGCAAACCCTCGAGGAAGCGTTCCGCGCCGAGGCCGAAGCAAGCTCCAGGCAGCTTCCCATGCGGATCGATGAAGTCACGGTGTTCCGGAAAATTGCCGCGGACGGCAAGACACTGAAGCTCTACTTTGATGTCGAGCGCGATATTCCCGGCTTCAGAGCGGACTTCAAGAACAGCCTCGCGGCCGAGCAATGCACGCCCGAGATGTTTCTGCATGACCTCTCCCGCGGCGGGACGATCATGTACGTCTACACCGGCCCCAGCGGAAACACGATCGACACCTTCCTGATCAGTAAGACCGACTGCGATCGGATTTCCACCGGTTCCTAACGCTGACATCCCGCCTCTTCCGAAGATATGCCTGGCCCCGCTTCCTCCTGAACGGGGGCGCGGAGCCGGGCTAAGTGAATGCAAACCTGGTTCATTGTGACCAGCGGAGGTAATCCCCCCGTTTTTGCGGGGGCTTGGTCGTAGGCTCTGCATCCGGGAGGCATGCCCGCTGCCTATATAGCAGGGGCCTGAAAGAGGTCTCGTCACTCGCGCTTATTCCGACACCACATAGGCAACCGGCCCGAGGTTGGTGTTCAAAAACCAGTCGCGGTGCTTTAAGTGTGTCCGTCCGGTGAAGTCGACCGTCACTGGCGTCTGAACAGACCCTGGCTAAGGGTATTCTTCACCCTCATCCCCATAGATTGAAGCTCGTAAGTCGGCGGCCAGCTCCCGGAGAAGCCTTCGCGCAAAACTATTTTCATCGTCGAAATCACGAGGCGCGTTTATTGATATCCGGCCTTGCCGCCAGCGTAAGGCATAAGCCCAAGTCTCCGTCTCTTCTATCCAGATCTCTGCATCACCTGGAGTGGTTTTGGTTCCGATCTGCTGGCCGGTTTCCTGATTTACAACTGATTGAGCTGTCTCCCGAGACAAACGCACGAGAGGGTGTTTTTCTACTACGTCCTTCCATTCTTGAAAGGAAATCCCATCACCGGATTTGCGTTCTATGTGGACTGCGTAACCCATAGCCGACCCCGTCATATGTTCGCCTGCACACCTATCGCAGGGCAGCGTAGTACCAAGGCATCAACTCGTCGAGACGATTGATCTTGTGGTCCGCGATCTTTGCTAAAACCCATGTGAGCCATGCCTGCGGATCTACGCCGTTCATCTTGGCGGTTTCGATCAGGGTAAAGGCGATGGCCATGGCTTTGCCGCCGCCCTCGGAGCCTGCGAACATCCAGTTCTTGCGGCCGATGGCCACCGGTTTGACGGCGCGTTCGGCACTGTTGTTGTCCAATTCTAAATGGCCGTTTTCGAGATACGGCCGGGCCTTCGGTATCCGGCCCAAGGCATAGCGGATGGCCTGGGCCAGGGGCGACTTGCCCGAGATCTTGGGCAATTGTGCGTGCAGCCAGGCTTCCAGATCATCGAAGACCGGCTGGGCCTTTGCTTGCCGCAAAGCAACCCGTTCTGCCGGGGGCTTGCCCCGCGCCTCTTTTTCGACAGCATAGAGTTCGGCAATCCTGCGGATGGCCTCTCCGGCGATGGCATTGCCCTGCGAGGCAAAGACATTCACGAACTTGCGCCTGACATGCGCCATGCAGGCCATCTCGCCAGCCTTGTTCTTTCCGAACAGGCCATTGAAGCCGGAATAGCCATCCGCATGCACCCGGCCTTTGTATCCCGAGAGGTGGGAGACCGGATGTTCGCCTTTGCGGTCGATGGTGAACTGGTACCAGGCACAGGGTGGCGATTGCCCGGCCCAGGGCCGCTCATCGCGGACATAGGTCCAGACACGCTCCGTCTTGGTCTTCTTCTGCCCAGGCGCCTGCATCTTGACTGGGGTATCATCAGCGAACAGGGCGCCGCCTTGCCGGACGATCCGCCCGATTGCATCAGCCAGAGGTTCCAGAAGCGCGTTCGAACGGCCCACCCAATCCGCCATGGTCGAGCGGTCCAGATCGATGCCTTCGCGGGCGTAGATTTGTGATTGCCGGTACAGGGGAAGATGGTCGGCGTATTTGTTGACCAGCACATGCGCCAGCAAGCCAGGTCCAGGCCTGCCTCGTTCAATCGGGCGGGACGGCAGTGGCGATTGAACGATGGCCTCGCAACAGGAACAGGCCTTGCGGGGCCGGACGATCCGGTTCACCACGAACCGGCCCGGCACATATTCCAGCTCTTCGGTAATATCGTCGCCCAAGGTCTTCAGAGTTCCGCCGCAGCGGCCGCATTCCTCTCCCGGCGACAGCACCTCGTCATGCCGGTCCAGATGGTCCGGCAGCGGTTTGCGGCTGTGCTGGCGGGCAGGGCCGCCTTCCTCGGAACCGGCTGCGGATTCTGCCTGCCTTTCGGCTGACACCGCAATCTGCTCATCTTCCGCAAAGGTCAGGTTGAGCTGGTCCAGGCCTTCTGATCTGGCCCCGAAACGGTGCCGGTTGTGACCTGACAGCTGATGCTGAAGCTTCTCGATCAGCAACGCCTGCGACTTGACCTCAGCGGCCAGAAGCGCGTTGATGCGCCGCAGCTCAGCCGGATCGTCAGGGGAGGTATCCAGGTCCTTCAGCATTGCCACCCCTATACCGGAGCCAAGGCCAAAGGTGAATCCTGAAGGCGCTCAATGCCTATATTTTATTGATCTATCCGACGCTCAGCGGCCGCCAGGTCTTTTGCGGCATCCGCCAGTCGATGCCCTCAAGCAGCATCGAAAGCTGCGCCGCCGTCAAGCTGATCTTGCCGTCTTTCGCAGCCGGCCAGACAAACCGTCCTTTCTCCAGCCGCTTTGAGAACAGACAGGCCCCTTGGGCATCCCACCAGATAATCTTCAAGAGATCCCCGCGCCGGCCCCGGAATACGAAAAGATGGCCGGAATACGGATCTTCCGCCAAGACCTTCTCTGCCTGCGCAGCCAGCGTGTTGAACCCCCGGCGCATGTCGGTCACCCCGGCCGCCAGCCAAACCCGGGTGTTTGAGGGCACCGGGATCAAGACAGGATCCCTTTCAGGAGCCGGGCAAGAACTTCAGGATCAAATCCGCCCTCAGCGCTGATCCGGTGACCGCCTGCAAGCTCAATCTCGATCCGCCCCGAGGAGGCGGCAACCGGTTCAGAAAGCTCTGGCGCTTGCTCCGCTTCGAAACCGGGCGGGCCGACCTCCACCGGCAGAAACACCGCTTCCGCCGAACCCTCGATCAGCCCAGACGCAAAGCGCGGGTCCTTCAGCCACTTGAAGACCAGGTTGGCATTTACTGCATAGCGCCGCGCAACCTGGGCGACCGAAACGCCGGGAAAAGCCGTCTGGCGGCAAATCTCCAGCTTCTCTTCATCCGACCAAAACCGCTTTTTCCGCCTGCTCATAGAGTGCCTCATGGTGTCCACTACCGATGGTGGACACTTAGACCGCCTCTATCGCTCCCGTTAGGTCGGTTTCACCGGACGGACACTACTTGAGCGGGATGCCGTTATTCCAACACCAGTCAAACAGGAGATCCATTTCTGTCGCGTATGCGACCGCGGCTAAAACCTCTTGTGTCTCAACGGCAGCGTTCAGCGTGATGTTGGTGAGATAATTCCCATTAATGCCGCCCATCATCAGTTGCATGTTGACCTCATATCAAAGTTCTTCGTTGTGCCCGGCCCATAGCCGCCAGTTGGCCACCAGAAAATTGCGTGTCCGGACCCTCCGTATCGGCCCCTCGTAGGGCGGTGCAGCAAAAATGGGACAATTTAGGTCTATTCTATGGGGATCAGAAGAACGCAGATGTCGTCTTTCGGCGTCATGATCGTCGTACGCATCTTCGCACGGGTAACACTGACGCGAAAATTCTGCCGGGCCTGCGTCATCGCACCTGAATTGACATTGCCGCGGACAATACGATCCGGGTTGCCGACAATTTTCCCCTTAACTCGCTTTGGCCAGCCTTCGAAGATGATGACTTCGTCGAATTGCTTCCCCTTAGCCTTGTGCATGTTCATAACGATGACCCCAGACTCGGGCTTGTGCGACATGGCGAAATGCTCATGGACGAAAGCTTGTCGCGTCACGGCGAGCCCGTTCTTGTAGCCACTGTTTTCTCGCCAATCCTGTGAAAGGCTCTGACGTAGCTGCGTTCCGCGTTCGAGAAGACGAACATTGCGGACTTCCTGCGCCACTTCGACCAGCCGCTTGCAAGCGCCGGTCTCGAGGACGGTTCGAATGGCCTTCCAGTCGGCATCAGGCTGTCCAGTCAAGGCAATCGCCGTTGCAGCCCAGTAAACCTCAAACGTGGCTTGGAGAACACTTTTACGTGGCGGAGCCTTGCCCTTGGCGAGGCATTCATTCCACTTTTCCAGCGCGGCCCTGTAACGCGCAGCTTCAGCCAGATGGCTCTTCGTCGGCGTGGCGCCGCCGCGTCCGGCGAAAAAGCTACAGAGTACATCGACAAAATCATCGAAACTGCTACCGTCCCTGCGCTGCTGCAGAAGGAAGGCGATCACTTCTGCAGCAAGGATCGGGCCTTCCATATCCACTGCCGCCGTATGCATGATCGGCGGCACGTTGCCGAACGGCGCTCGCAGAATGTCCGACACCAAACGCGTCATACGCTTTGTCGGAACTAAAATCGCGAGCGACCAGTCGCTGCGACCCAGCGCAATAAGCCGTTGCCTCGCTTGAAGAACCTGCGCGACGAGCGACGCATAGGCTTGGTTGGCGTTTGATGCGAAACATTCAAATTCGACGCCTTGATAGGGTTCTTGGCGAAACTTGCCCGTGAGGAGGTGGTTTCCGAAGATAGCAATATCTGTTCCTTTGCTTCGGTGGTTATCCCCGGCCAAGTCGTGTTCGGATGGATCGAACGCTTCCTTGAAATGGATCAGCCGCTCGGGGTCAGCACCGATGAAATCGAAGATGCGCTGCTCGGGATCAGCCAGTGCGATCAGCGTGCTGCTCTTCCCGACCTCCTCGACTGCGTGCCATTGTGCGGCACTCGTGTCCTGAAACTCGTCGAGGATGATGAACGGATACATGGTCGATACAAGCTCGCGGACCTTTGTTGAACCATGCAACAGTTTAGCCACGCGCTCGGCGAACAAATCGAAACAGACCTTACCTTCCTCGGTCGCGAGGCGCATGCGCTCGGCCGCTTCCAAGGCGGCCTTCTGCGCTTTCTCTTCATCCGAAAGTTTCGACGGTGTCTTGAAGCCACTGCGGATCGCTGACAGCGCGATCGCCTCATCCGGCGGCGTCAAGATAGTCATCCGCCGCGGAAACCCGACAAGATAGCCATGCGCCTTGAGGATGCGCCAGAAAAACGAGTGATAGGTATCGACCTCGATCCGTTGCTTATCTTCCTTTGTTACCGACCGTTCTTCATCTATCGCCTCGAACACGCGCGAGACGGTCGCGCGCGCGAAGCTGAGGAAAAGGATGCGCTGTCCGGGCCTCAGTTTCTCGCGCGCGATCTTCGCTGCCTTCAAGATCGACACGGTGGTCTTGCCCGAGCCAGGGCCGCCAACAACGAGTTGATGCCCCTCGGCGACCAGAATATCCTTTTGCGCCGCTGTCAGATCAACCATCGCGCCATCTAACCGCTTGCCGCCGGGCTATCTTCTCCGACGTTCATTGCCGATGGCGCTGGCATGGCAGGCGGTTCAGGGGGCGCGGGTGGTATCGGCGGCGGGGGCGGTGGATCAAGGATCGCCTTCAGCTCTACGCACACTTCGCGAATCCAAGAAGGGATCTCTTCCTCAGAACACTGGCCGAGGAAATCGGCGATGCCCCAGTTGCCCTTTGCCCAGCTGAAATACTCTTTTAGAGCCGCGATCAGGTTGGCCTTCGGATCGGCGTATTTCGCAATGATATGCGGTGGCCAGTCGAGTACGTCGGAGAACCGCTCGAGAGCACCTTGGGTGGTATTGTTCAGGATGAGATCCTCAATACCTTTCTCCTCATGCATGAAAAGGCGCTCAACCTGGGCTTCTATCGCCACCTTCGCCGGTTCGGTTTGCTTGTCGCAAAGCCCGAATGTTCGTTTGCCGAGCCCTTTGTACAGCCCGGCGAGGTCAGCAATCTGGGTCTCAGTGCCCGCATCGATGATGCAGATGCCAAGCGCCTCTACCGAGGCATAGGTGGCGGGGTTTAGCTCCGAAAGCCGGCGCGCGGCCACCGGGAAAGCGGTTGCCTCGGTCGCCCCCTCGGCAATGAGCACACGGCGGGACAGGAGACCTTCGCAAAAGCGAGTGCGAAACTCCTGTCGGTATCGCTTGTGCTTTATGCTGCCGGGCAACGATATTTGTTCCTGGCTGAGCACTCCGTCATTGTCCCGCGACAGTATCACGGTCTCGTGGAGTTTGAATTCCTCAAGAACGTATGGTGAGTGCGAGGTTACAATCGACTGCGCGGCGAGCTTGCGGAGTTCATGCACGATACGCTTCTGAGCATAGGGCGGGATCGCAGTTTCGACCTCCTCCATCGCGAAGATAACGTTCTGCTTGTCCTCGGCGATCTGCGACAGCATAGCCAAGACCAGCATATTAATAGTGCCAGTGCCTTGGCGGTAAAACGGCGCAGCGTGATCGCCATCACCGGTGGCGATGAAAGCGGTCACAACCTTGCGCAGATGTTCACGAGTAAGGTTCGACACCTTGAGGTGCGGCTTCGCTCCCCATTCTCGTGGCACATACTTTTTCAACGACTTGTCGATGCTGTCGAGCACGCCGGAAATTCCGATCTTCGGGTCGCTTGCCACGTCGAAGGCGGCCAGCGTGCCGATTGTGCTTTCCCACATCTGCGGCCTTATTTCCTTCAGCCTCAGAATGAGGTCGAGCAGACTACCATGTTCCAGGCTCAACGCGCGCGAGCCTGTGCGCACTGAGCGAAGGAACAGGTAGCCGCAATGCTGTTTATCCTTCTTGGAGAACGGCTCGGGCTTGTCTTCCTCCGTAAGGCTGCGCGAATAGTAGGTGTTGCCTACGAAATCGTCCTCATCGGAATCGTAGACACCGATGAAGGTGACTCGTAGCGCGGCCTTGATATTCGCAGCGTCGACACCCGCCGGATTGGCCTCAGTGAAGAAATCTCCGGTTTCGATGTTTAGCCACTCGATATTCCCACCGAAGCGAGCCTCCTGCTCTTCCGACAGATCGACGACAGTGACATCGATGGTGATTTTGGGGGCTTCGACGATTTGTGCCTCTTCAATCTCATCGGTCGGGATACCCTCATCAGAGGGGGCCGCTGGAAGATACTTTCCCTCAAAAAAATCATGTTCATCGACAGGAGGGCGGCGGTTCAGTCTATCCGGTCCGAGCACGAGATCTATTGCTTCCAAGACCGATGACTTGCCCGTGTTATTGTCGCCTATGAAGACAGCATGGTCGGGTAGCAGCAACTTCGCGGATCTGATGCCGCGGAAATTTTCAATTGATACGGAGTAAATTTTCAAGACAATTCCCTGCCACCAGCATTTTTATGATTTCTTCCAGCATTGCGACCATTCAATCAGTCACTCACCCGCCTATCAAGCGAACTCTTCTATGCAATGTTCGCTTTTTAGTTGCTGCTGTTAGATGTTGTGGGCGACTGCTTCTCGCCTTCAAGGCTGGGCTGACGATACTTTTCACTGCAGTTCGGCTCAATGGCTGCTTCTTCGGGGCTGATGCAGCGGACATGCCGCATTGTCCCAAGTCCGTTTCCGCCCTGATCGTCGATCATTGCCGACCGGCAGCGTGAGCCAGTCTGAATGTCCGCTCGCTCATCGATACATGGATGGGTTCAGAAGGTCCGGAATCCGCCCTCAATGCCAAAGTGGTGCGATCCGTCCTATATGGACATTCAGCGATCGCGCCACGAATGATCTGTTCCATCCAGAACCGATAGGCAGACATAGATGCTGCATACGCTGGGATGACGTGCTTCCTTGTTGCTCCGCACTCGGACTCTCGATCACAGAAGCCATGAACTAATTTTACTCGAAGACAGGTGTGGCTCAGTTACCAGATGATTGGTGTAACAGTGTCCGTTCTTTGCTTCAGGATCTTGTAAAAAGGTAACAGCAGGTCTTGGCGTCAAACCCATCAACTTTGTACCCCTTAGCGAAGGCTGAAGTCATTTCTTCCCGCACACGAAGGCGCTCGGAAATTGCTGCGTCGAGATCTGAAACCAGCAGCCTGTCCAGGTCTTTGGGAACTTCCACCATCATGGTTCCTTCTGCCACGCCGGGCGCGACAGTTTTCCGCCCTTTTGCCAGTTCTTCGACGCGGGGAGCAGTCAGGTGCCAGTCGACCAGCAGCCGGTCGGATGGAATGCCGGCATTGATGCCGACCATTTCGCCATAGTAATCTTGGTAATAAGTGCTGGCTGTGCCGCCGAGACGGGCAATGTTGAGGTTCGCATTGATGCGGCGCAAGGGATCGAATGTCCAGCGCACCAGTGTGATGCCGCGCGCCAGGCACCAGTCGCGCTGGAACCATTTCAACTTCATGCCCAGCCCCATGCCGCGGCTGTCAGGATGCACCGCCAGCCGGTGGGAGTGCTGGATATGCGGCTGGCTGGTCGGAAACCCGAACAGAAAGCCAAGCATGCGCCCGTCCTTGAAAGCTCCCGCAACAAGGCCGCCTTCGTGCTGGATCGCCAGCATAAGATCGGAATTGTCCGGCGGGTCGTCTTCGCCCCAGACTTCTTTCTGAAACCACTCCGCGTGCTTCAGCTCGGCGACGCCGCTCAGCTCGCGCAGGACCAGGCCAGCGTTCGGCATGTTCATGCGGTGACCTCCTCGGTGTGGTCGGTGACGGTCTCCAGATAGGCGCGGTCCAGCGTGACGCCGATGCCCGGCCCCTGCCGGGGCACCGGCATTTCGCCATTGCGCGCCTCCAGCGCCTCGTTGGTGATATCGCGTTCGAAATAGCGGCTGGCGCTGGAGGTATCGCCGGGTTTGGTGAAATTGGCGAGCGTCGCCAGATGGATGTTGTGCGCCCGGCCGATGCCGCTTTCCAGCATGCCGCCGCACCAGACCGGCACCCCGAAGGCGGCGCAGGTGTCGTGGATGGCGCGCGCTTCGGCAAAGCCGCCGACGCGGCCGACCTTGATGTTGATGACCCGCGCAGCGCCGGTTTCCAGCGCCTTGCGCGCGTCGCTGGCGCTGCGGATGCTTTCATCGAGGCAGATCGAGGTCCGCAGGCTGCGCTGCACCTTGGCGTGGTCGTGGATGTCGTCATGGGCCAGCGGCTGTTCGATGTAATCCAGTCCGAAATCGTCCAGCGCCTGCAGCACCGGCAGATCCGCCAGCCCGTAGTCGGTATTGGCGTCGACGGTCAGCTTGATGTCGGGGTATTCGGTGCGGACCGCCTCGACGATGCGGATGTCATGGCCCTGCGCGATCTTCAGCTTGGTGCGCTTGTAGCCTTGCTCCAGCGCCGCGCCGACCCGCTCCAGCGTGGTCTCCTCCGGCGCGATGCCCAGACTCACACCGACGTCGACATGATCGCCGGTGCCGCCCAGAGCCGCCTGCAAAGGCAGGCCGAGGCTTTTCGCCCAAAGGTCCCAGAACGCCATCTCGACCACCGCCTTGGCCATGCGGTTGCCGCGCCAGGGCGACAGGACCGGCTGCAGATCATAGGGCGAGGCAAAGCGCTTTCCGACGATCTGCGGCAGCAGCACCTCACGCAGGAAGGTCATCGCGCCGGAAATGGTTTCTTCGAGGTAGTCCGGCGCCGGGTCCATTACCGCTTCGGCCACGCCTTCGATGCCTTCGCCCTTCAGCACCAGCAGCGGAAAGGTCTTGGCGGTCATCGTGCCGGAGGAAATCACGAAAGGCGTGAGCAGCGGCAGGCTGACGATGCGCAGCTCGGCGCTCTCGATGCGGATGCCTTGGTAAAGGGGAACGGGGGAAAGGGGGGCGTCACTGGACATGTCTGAAACCTGAATAAGGGCCAGGATCACATCGCCTTGGCGATGAACCGGCGGAATTCGTCTGTTTTGGGATTGGTGAACATCTCTTCGGGCGGACCCTGTTCGGCGATGCGGCCCTCGTGCAGAAAGACGACTTCGGAGGACACCTCGCGGGCAAAGCCCATCTCATGGGTAACGACGATCATCGTGCTCCCCTCGGCGGCCAGGTCCTGCATCACTTTCAGAACCTCGCCCACCAGCTCAGGGTCGAGCGCCGAGGTTGGCTCGTCAAACAGGATCGCGTCTGGCTCCATCGCAAGGGCGCGGGCGATCGCCACGCGCTGCTGCTGGCCGCCGGACAGCTGTGCGGGGTACATCTGCATGCGCTCCTGCAAGCCAACCCGCCTCAGCAGCATTTCGGCGCGGTCGCGGGCTTCGGCCTTGCTCTCGCCCTTGACCTGGACCGGCCCTTCCATCACGTTTTCCAGCACCGTGCGGTGGGTCCACAGGTTGAACTGCTGAAACACCATGCCCAGCCGGGCACGGATCGCCTCGATGTGGCGCGCGTTCTGCGGCTTGCCGTTCCTCACCAGGATCTCTTCGCCGTGCACGGTCACCTTGCCCGAGGTCGGCGTTTCCAGAAAATTCAGGCAGCGCAGGAAGGTCGACTTGCCCGAACCGGAGGAGCCGAGGATCGAGATCACGTCATGGTTCCTGGCTTCCAGCGAGATCCCCTTTAGGACCTCGACAGTGCCAAAGGATTTATGGATGTCTTCGGCCTTCACAATGGTATCCGGTGCGGTCATGCCCGTGTCTCCTTCAGGGGCTGGGCGGTGGCTTGGGGGGTATGGCGCGCGCCGGTATGGCGGCTGAGGCGGCGTTCGGCCTGCCGCCAGAGCAGGACGAAAATGGCCGTGATGCAGAGATAGATCAGCGCGGCCCAGAGATAGACCGAGAAGTCGAACGTCTTGGAAAACACCTGCCGGGTGCGGCCCATCAGGTCAAAAACGGTAACGACGCTGGCCAGGGCGCTGGCCTTCATCAGCAGGATCACCTCGTTGCCGAGCGCGGGCCAGGCAATCCGGTAGGCATGCGGGAACACCACCCGGCGCAGCGTCTTTAACCGGTTGAGGCCGATGGCCTTGGCGGCTTCGATCTCGCCGCGGGGCACGCCCAGAATGCCGCCGCGCAGGATTTCGGTCTGATAGGCGGTGGAGTTCAGTGCAAAGGCCAGCAGCGCGCAGTTGAACGGGTCGCGGAAAAAATTCCACAGCCCCCACTCCTGCAGGAAGGGGCGGAACTGGCCCGAGCCGTAGAAAATCAGAAACAGCTGCGCCAGGATCGGGGTGCCGCGCATGAACGACACATAGATCCGCAGCGGCGCCTGCGCCATCGGCGCGGCATGGACGCGGACCAGCGCAAGCATCGGGGAGACCGCGGCGGCGATCAGCGCGCCCATGAGCGTCAGCTTGATTGTCATCAGGGTGCCATCCAGCAGCCGGGGCCAGTATTGCACCAGAATTTCGAGAGAGTTCATCTCAGGCCCTCCGGATGCCGCGGTTGGCGCGGCGTTCCATCTGCGCCAGCACCAGTTCCGACAGGACGCACATCGCCCAGTAGATCAGGCAGGCCAGCAGGTAGAAGGTGAAGGGCTGCTTGGTCACACCCACGGCGACCTTGGTCATCCGCATCAGGTCATCCAGCGCAATGACAGACACCAGCGCGGTGTCCTTCAGCATGTTGATCCACAGGTTGCCCAGCCCCGGCAGGGCAAAGCGCCAGACCTGCGGCAGCTGGATTCGCAGAAAGATCTGGCGGCTGCTCATGCCGATGGCCCGCCCCGCTTCCACCTGGCCCTGATCCAGCGACTGGAACGCGCCGCGCAGCACTTCGGCTGCAAAGGCACCGAACACCATGCCAAGCGCCACCACACCAGCGGCAAACGGGCTGAAGTCGATGGGCGAGGCCTCAGGCGCCCACCAGCGCAGGGCTGCATTGATCAGCAGTCCAGCACCATTGTAGACCACGAACAGCGTCAGGATCTCGGGCAGGCCGCGCATGATGGTGGTGTAGCCGAAGCCCAGAAACCGCAGCGGCCGCGCACGGGACATCGAGGCAAAGGCGGCCAGAAAGCCGATGCACAGGCCGACGGGCAATGTGGCGATGGCCAGCTGCACCGTGATCGCCAGCCCCTGCAGGATTTCGTCCCCCCAGCCGGCATCACCGTATGAGAACAGTTCAAACATGGATGACCTTTTCAGGCTGGAGGGACCAGGGAAGCGCCCCGGTTACTTCATCGTGTAGACGTCGATGTCGAAGTACTTGTCATTGATCGCCTTGTAGGTGCCGTCGGCGCGGATCTCGGCCAGGGCGGCGTTCAGCTTCTCGCGCAGCGCGTCATCCTCTTGGCGCACGGCAATGCCGACGCCGTCGCCGACAAAGGCCGGATCGGTGATCGGCTCGCCTGCCAGTTCGCAGCAGCCGCCGTCCTCGCTCTTGGTTGTCCAGTCCAGCATCGGCAGCATGTCTCCGACCTGCAGGTCGATGCGGCCCGAGGCCATGTCGAGGTTGACCTCGTCCTGGGTCGGATAGAGGCGGATGTCTGCATCCGGATAGGCGGTTTCGATGTAGTCGGCCTGGGTGGTGCCCGATTGCGCGCCGATCACCATGCCGGACAGCGCCTCGTTGGTGAATTCGGTGATGTCCGAACCTTTCGGCACGACATGGGTCATCGCGGCCAGGTAGTAGGGATCGGTGAAATCGACCTGTTTCTTGCGCTCTTCGGTGATGAACATCGAGGCGATGATGAAGTCATACTTGTCCGCCAGAAGACCGGGGATGATGCCGTCCCAATCCTGCGCCACCACTTCGCAGTCCTCGCCGATGCGTTTGCACAGCTCCAGCCCGATCTCCACGTCGAAACCGGCAATGCTGCCGTCAGATTCGATGTAGTTGAACGGCGGGTAGGCGCCCTCTGTGCCCAGCCGCAGCCCGTCCGCCGAGGCTGTGCCGGCGGCCATCGCGGCGGACGCCAGGGCGAGGGTCAGTGTCTTCTTCAATGTCATGGGTGGTCCTCCTGTCTTTCCCAGTTTTTAGATTATTTCTCGATGGCGGCGACCGGGTCGCCGACATGGCCGGTGAAGCGGCCGTAAAGCCCTGCAATCCGGTTCAGGCGTTCTTCGACCTGGGGTCCCAGTTCCATGCACACGCCGTTGATGATGAGATTGGACAGGCTTGCCATCTGCGCAGTGGAATCCCAGAACTGATTGAATTGGGTCGGCACGGCAAAAACCTCGTCGGCGGCCTCATGGCCCCAGTCGCAGAACACATCAGTAATCAGCGTAACCCGGATGCCGGCGGTCTTTGCCTCGCGTGCCAGAAGTTTGGCCAGACGGGAATAGCGTCGGGCCTCGAAGATCACCAAGCAGGCGTCCGGGTCCGTGGCCAGGACTTCGGCAAAGTTTCCCCCTGCCAGGTCAACCAAGGTCACCTTGTCGCGCAGGTATTGCATCTGGTTAGCGAAATACTGGGCAAGCCCGCGTTCGGTCTGGAACCCGGCTACGAAGACATGCTGCGAACGGGCCAGGCGCGCTACGACTTTCTGCCATTCGGGAGACCGGGCATATTCATAGATCCGCACGACCGCGGCGATCTCCAGTTCCATTCCTTGGGAAAGATGGCCTTCGTCATCGCGGGCGGTTTTGCGCAGCTCATTCAGCCGGTCGCTGACCAGCCAAGGATGATCTCCCAGATCGTCCTTCAGATGTTCCTTCAGGTCCTTGAAGCTGGCGTAGCCGATGCCGCGGCAGAAGCGGCCGACGGTGGCTTCGCTCACACCGACTTTTGCGGCCAGGCTTGCTGCGGTCTCGAACGGCACCTGCTCCAATGCGCTCAGCATGTAATTGGCAATCGCCCGCTCGGCTTTCGAGCCGGTTTCGAGGGCATGGGTCAGTTGGGAACGGACAGGGGCAGGCAACGTGGCGGACCTTGCGGTGGTGACGGATTGTTTGGTGAAGGTGCAAGAAAACTTTCATTCAGTCAATAAAAATCAAAAAACTTTCAAAAATGCCTGTGGTGAGTACGGATTTAACGCAGCAGAATCGGAGCGGTCATGGTCCGGGTCGTAGCCGTCACTCTCTGGGTCGAGGTGGTGGTCTTCAATGGTAAGCGACAGCCTAGTGCCGTCATCGTGTTGATCCTCAACTTCCACAAAAGTCTCGATCTTATCGGTGTCGAGCTCCAGGCTCTCGATCACCCGCTCGGTTTCCTTGGCGTAGCGCCGGACTTCCTTGATTGCGGTTTCCTTGTCCATGGTGCGTATGTCCATGTGATATGGCCGCTCGGCCTCTTGGTGAAGGGAAAGTGGTATCGGCGCGGGTAACGCAAAGCAAAAATCTGCAGGTGCATGCGCGCTGACGAAGGAAGAGAAACTTTTTAGATATCAGCGTGTTCGGTGGTGCGAAATCCGACCAGCATGGAGGCGGTGCCTTCCGCCAGGCTCAATCGGCGTCACCACGAAGCGCCAATAGGGGCTTGAGATATCACGGCGAGGCTGTGACTGGCGGTCTCAAGCGCGCAGCAGTCGACTAAAGGTCAGGGCGACGTCGGCGGCTTCGATAGTCTTGTGTTAAGCCTCCTCGTTGCGGCGCGATCCAATCGCTCAAATGAACTCGAACGACGATTGTTCCACCGGGTCCGTGATAATGGCGAGTTCTTGCTGGTCTTTCATGCGCTGCGCTATCGAGAGCGCGTTGTCCCGGTAGGCGACCGCTGCCTTCTGGTTGACCTGACCGCAGGAGGCTATCGCCAAATCCGTTCCTGCTTGGGCCCGTTTAATGCCGAGAAAGATGTGCAATTCAGTTCGGGCAATGTGCTCGCCGGTCCCGATTTCCCGGCGCCAAGCATTGGAGACATAGTTGTAGACGACGGGCTTGCCGTCGCGCGTTATGAACAGGGGCCGCGGATAACCAAGCCGCGTTCATCGCCGGAACAGCTCTTCCCGGGGGGGGCGGTATGCCGACCTTGCAGGCGTGCGCCGGGACACGCCAGTTTGTTGTGCCGGTTATAATGCCCGCATCGCGCCGTCCCACTGATCCCTCTGTTTTCGCACCAGTAGACTACTGCAGCCCAAAGCGCTGCCCGCCTGAGGCGATCACGTTTTGTACCCATAGGTCATCAGGTTCTCAACGGCTTGCCGGCGTTGCAGGGTTTGCGGCATGGAGAGCTCATACGCCGCACCGATACTGCGAAGTTGAACGGCCACATCCTGCGGTGTCCAGAATCTACCCTTCCCGGCAGGATTGGAGTGCGGTTCATTTTGCGCAATTTTGGCGTTCACCAGGATTTCTCCTGTTTGCATCGATTTCACCCGAACACGGCTCGCCGTTTCATCTTTCCCAAGTTCAACCTCGACCCGGGCAACCGGTTTGGCGATAAGATTGCAGTCCTCGATGACCGGGTGATCGTGTGCGTCCGAGAAAGCCACGGTTACTTTGAGGTCGAATTTTTCCAGCTCCGATTTCAGGGTGGAAACATTGCGCTTGGTGTAAAACTTATTGAGGGTGGTTCCTCCGGCATGACCGGCGATTGCCTGACGGCGGTTTTCGGGAACGCCGGCATCGTCAAGCGCGCTGCTCAGTGTTTTGCGTAGCGCATAGAAATCTTCACTCCAATCCGCAATGCCGAGGCGGCGGTACAGTGTTTTCAGCTGTTTCCCGAAATTCCCGGCAATGGCGGCGATGTCAGCGCCTCCAGCCGGAGAGGGAAACAGCAGGCGCTGGTCCACCGGCAGCGAATGGACCCACTCCACGAAGCCCAGATCGATCAGGAGCTGAGGAAGTGGCAGCGTTCTCATCGAGTCGCTGTTCTTAACCCGGTGTTCTGACGTGATTCCGATTGTCAGGCACAAAACGCCATTGTGTAAGATCAGATCTGTCTTTTTCAGCTGCAGAATTTCCAGGATCCGGGATCCCAGCGTCATAACCAGCAGTGGAACCCAGTATTTCGCATCCCGGATGATCATAGAGCCGGGCTGCCAGCGGCGCCCGATTGACGCGCATCCGGTATAGATCGGTGACATGAGCAAGGTTTTGAGCCGCTCCTGCGACCAGGCTTCCCGGTCTTTTGGTCTGTCCTTACGGACAAAAAGCGGATCCGACTTTTCATTGCTGTTTCCTTTGATGTGCTCCTTCATATCCGAGTGCGTCAGGAACCGGGTCTGGCCGGTATAGTCGAGATTTTTCTGGGCATTTCTGAAGATGCCGTGCAGGCGGTCGAGGTGATGGCCGACTGTTGTCATCGTGAGCCGGGGAATGAGGCGTTCGGCAAGGCGGGCCCGCATCTCAGGCAGGGACAGCGTTTCGTCTGCCTCGATTTCGGCGCGGACGCTGGTGTCATGCAGGTCGGCGCGTTCAACCTCTTCCCGCTTTGTGGGTTTCTCCCGGTCATGAACGAAGCGGTTATTGCCGTGTTTCTTCCCGTGAAGTGAGGGTATGCGCTGAATGAAAAACATGAGGTCCTTGACCTTGTCCGCCGTTGTCGTGCTCAAGGGAATGTCCCCGAAGAATTCGAGAGCGATCTCGCCCGTGGCTGCAATTTTGCGCGCCATGTCCCTGGAGGTGGCATTATTAACGGCGCTTTCGATCGCGCCGGACAACATGATCTCACCTTTGATAAACTGGTCAAAATCCGCATTGTCTTCTTTCGAGAGCAGTTTTGCTGCAGCTACCCGTACATCTTCGCCATTGAGGGTCTTGATTTCGGCTTTATTGATTTGCCGTTGCAGGGAGGCGGCCCGGCGCCCGAGATCCGGTGAAACCGGCAGCGGGAGGGGCAGCGAGGTTTTTTCCCCGGCCGCGCACAGGGCAGGCTGCACGAGAGACCAGTCCTTGAACTTCATTGCGTCACGCAATGCCTGGTTCTCGGCCTTGAGGGCCGCAATTCTTTCATCGATTTCCTGATCGGACAGGGCTGTCTCTGAATTCTGCTCCTGCAGGATGCGATTTAGATCCTTTCGCAGTATTGCTTTCAGCAGAGCCTCTGCTTCACTCGGCGAAATCTCATTTTGTTTCAGGGCGTCCACGATTTCCGGTTCCTTCTGCTCGTAGACCGCGAGCAGGCTTCCGGCCCGCACCACGGCGTCGAGCGGGAACTCGGTTCGTAAAGATAGACGCAAAAACCGGTTTGATACGCCGCCAGAAATTTTTCGAGGCAGGCGTTTCATGAAATAAAACGTACGGCCGCGGCGCATGAGATAAGGGCCGGCGCGGGTGCGTCCCCGGGCGCGGTATCCGATTTTGGAACTGGAGGGGTGTATCCCACCCTGTATCCCATCGTCAGCGGACTGGGATACACGGCGAGTGCAAGGGAGCGATTTTCCCTTGTTTTCCTGAGTTTTCAGAGAAAGTTGGCTGGGGTGGTAGGATTCGAACCTACGATACACGGTACCAAAAACCGCTGCCTTACCACTTGGCTACACCCCATCGGTGAGCGGCTGTCTAAAGCGTGTTCCGGGGGGGTGCAAGAGGGTTTTTGGAAAAAAATGCAGTTTTGTTGGCTTACCCTATGATTCCTTTGATTTCCGTAGCTTGCAGCCAATCTGACATGTGCTGAAGAGAGGCC
>Ga0098067_1000211_pt1 | contig 24070 bp, 23 predicted proteins | sample 26_taG_FD_92578 | JGI IMG/M metagenome (GOLD analysis project Ga0098067, IMG submission 92578) | Marine viral communities from Cariaco Basin, Caribbean Sea - 26_WHOI_OMZ | ecosystem: Environmental > Aquatic > Marine > Oceanic | place: Caribbean Sea: Cariaco Basin | collected 2014-11-09
ATTGGAGAGCTTGATATTAGAATGATGACCAAGGCGAATATTTCCCGGGTCATGAGAGCGAATGAAACTTCCATTCCACCCGCCGCCGATCTTGTTCTTCGGAAAGGAGACGTGGTAAGGGCTGTAGGTACCACTGAAGCACTTAAAAGGGTGGAACTTCTTTTGGGACACCCCACAGACATCGAGATTCCCGAAAGCGGAATGTTTGAAGTGAGATGGTACGTAATTTCTAAACGTAACGTGGTGAGTAAGACTTTGGGAGAACTCAGCCTTAGGGAGAACTATAAAGCAACGGTTACGCGAATTAGAAGGGCCGGGATAGACCTGCCGGCAAGACCATCAGTAAAGCTGAGGTTTGGCGACCGCCTGTTCATTTCATCTACTAAAGGAAACGTAAACGGACTAAGTCTGCTCTTTGGAGACAGCATGAAAGAGGTTGAAACTACCAGCTTTTTGCCTGTGGCACTTGGTATTATAATAGGTTTGATGATTGGGGCAATTGAAATCCCTCTTCCCGGTGGCAGCTCTTTTTCGCTCGGGCTTACCGGCGGCGTCCTGCTTGCTGCTCTTGTGTTGAGTAGGATTGGAAAAACCGGGCCCATTCTATGGAATCTCCCGGGCACCGGAAACCACATTCTGCGGCAGTTTGGCCTTTTGCTTTTCCTTATCCCTGTCGGTCTTTCGGCCGGCAGCCATTTAGGGCCCACCATTCAGGAATACGGGCTAAGCCTCTTCGCCATTGGGGCGGCCATTACACTTATCCCTATGATCATTGTAGTGCTGGTAGCCAGGATCATTCTCAAAATGAACTTCCTGTCGGTACTGGGAGCTCTAACGGGAGGAATGACCAGTACGCCAGGCCTAAGTGCGGTAGATTCCATGACGAGTAGTGAAGGCCCGCAGGTGGCTTACGCTACTGTGTACCCGCTGGCACTGGTGGCGATCATCATCTTCACCCAGGTGCTTAGTTTTATTCTATAAAAGCTTACATCAATTTCTTCGGAAGCATATTTTTTCTGGGAGTGGTTTAAATTCAGATTTTGCTGACTAAGTTTGGCGAGTTTACTTCTGAAGTTGTCGTAGGAAATTTCAGAAAAGGAACAGGGTTTTCCGAAGTTGATTCCAATAAAAATAGCTGTCAAAAATGACATTTTTGGGAGGTAAAGGAATTTACTTTTATATTTAAGATTCCAATACATTCCATGAGAAAGATCCTTTTATTTATTCTGGTCCTGTTATTCCTCGCCCTTGGGGTTGTGGCTTACATTTACTATCCGCGGCTTAACCTCATTACCGGGTTTGCTGCTAAAAATATGTGTTCCTGTGTTTACGAAGCCGGAAGAGAGCCGCAGAGCGTAGTTGCTCAGGATAATAATTTCAGTCCTGTAGATCTTGCTGAATACGAAATCGACAGGGAAGACAAAACTGCCTCTGCTAGCGTTTTTGGACTTAAAGAACGTACTGCTATGTACAATCCCGGTTTGGGATGTGTGCTTCTTCCCGAAGATACTGGCCGAAATGACCTGCCCAAAGCCAAGCCCAACCGCCTGCAACCCTCATCTTCTCTTCCTTATCCTTATGGCAATAATAAACCTGTAGATACGATCTTTCCTGAAGTTGATTACGGGCAGCTCGAACTGGCACTCAAAAATGCCTTTTTTGAAGAGTATAAATCGAGAGCCGTTGTCGTGTTGTACAAAGACAGATTGTTAGCCGAAAAATATGCCCCCGGATTCAGTAAAGACACGAAACTATTAGGCTGGTCTATGACCAAAAGTATTACCAGCGCAGTTCTGGGAGTGTTGGCGAAGCAGGGAAGAATTTCTCTAGAAAACGATCATCTTTTTCCCGAATGGGAAGCCGATAAAAGACAAAATATTACTCTTAACAACCTGCTTCACATGAACAGCGGATTAAAGTGGGAAGAAGACTACACAAAAATTTCGGATGTCACCAAAATGCTTTTTCTGGCTGATGATATGAGTGAGGTGCAGCTACACAAGAATCTTGAAGGGCAGCCCGGCATCATTTGGAACTACTCATCGGGTACTTCCAATTTGCTTTCAGCATATATTAGGGACCAGTTTAATACACACCAGGAATATCTCGATTTTTGGTACGCCAAACTTATCGATAAAATTGGAATGAATTCAATGACCTTGGAAACCGATCTCGCCGGTAACTATGTTGGCTCTTCCTACTCATGGGCAACCGCCCGCGACTGGGCAAAGTTTGGATTGTTGTATCTCAATGAAGGCAACTGGAACGGGGAGCAGATCATTAACAAAGACTGGATAGATTATACGGTAAAACCTGTCGAGGACTCAGATGGGAAATATGGGGCGCATTTTTGGCTCAACGCCGGGGGTGAATATCCAGATGTGCCGCGCGATCTATACTCAGCAAACGGTTTTCAGGGGCAGCATGTATTCGTTATTCCGTCGAAAAATTTGGTAGTAGTTCGATTAGGACTTGTTGAACATCCGGAGTTTGACCTCAATGTGTTTCTAAGAGAAGTTATTGCAGCAATTGATAACGGTAAATAAACAGGCACTGAATTCAGAATAAGAATTCCACTATTTTAGAAAGAGTACCTGCAATTACTGCGAAAGCCAGAACTCCTTTTTGCACTTACTTCTGAAAAATTCCAACCGCCGCAATCCAAATATTGCTTTGAAAGTAAACTTTGGATATGATCTCTTATGCACTTTATCGGCGATACCTGCGGTTAGTCGTAAAATAAGGAAAGAGTGTCCAAACATTCTGTTAACAATAAGCTGAGGTATATTGTAATTATTACATTTAAAGCCCTATATGTTTTAAATGAAGTTTAAAGTCAATAAAGCCGTTCTGTTGTCAATTATCGTTTTTGGAGTGATTGCAGCACTTTATTTGAATTACTTGTTTTCCCTCATTTGAGATACTCAGCAAGTTTTTCTCAAAAGTTAATAGTGAGCGCTAAAAACATCAGGCTAAAATTACTCTCGCGTTTTCTGTAATTTTTTCTCCTATTTTCCTTTACTTCAGGATAACCGTAATTTATACGGAATGATTTTCTTCCGAAGTGTTTGCGCTTCTAATCCAGAATTTCGTAGTGAATAGGTTTAAAGCTACCGTTATTACTGTCTTCGGCAGAGCAGGCGGTGAGGGCGACAATGAGGTCCATTTCGGCTTCAAAAAGCACATAATCTCCGGCTTTGCTCAGCGGCGGATCTACACTCAACTTTCCATTTTGGTCAAACTGCACATTCATAAAAATGTTGAAAGCTGTCGGCACATCATCGGGTTCAATGTTGAAAGGCTTCAGATTTGTATACAAATTTTCAAAGCAGCTGGGGTGATAATCGGGATTGTTGTACATGATCTTGAAAGTCTCGGGGCTGCACGGGGCGAGTAAGAAATCATTGCGACCATTGGTGTCTTCCAGGATCTTCATCATTTTATTACTTCGGTTACTCCACAACCAATCGCCTTTGGTGATCAAAATACTTTCCTCAAAGTCTAAAGTTTTTCCTGAAGAGATCTTTTCCCGCGGGTCTTCAGCATTAAAAAGCACCATATCGCTTACTTGTTCGCCCTGCGGATCTATGACCTTCAATTTTTGCCCTTTTTGAAGCTTAAATGCTGCGCCTGTTTGTTTTTCAATGACCTGTACCATGTTCTTTTTTTATGTTTCTACTTAGTTGAGAAGATTGAAGATCCTGTCTTTCTTCAAGGTGCCGGCAAACTGAATGCACATCATCCTTTTCAAATCCCTGGTGGAGTTTTGCAATGGCCTGCACCTTTATGGGTTCACACCAAAAGCCGGTGATGAGTGGCAGGTGATCTTCGATAATGTCCCTGGGAAGATCTTTATAGTAAATTGGGTCTCTTTGATCATCCTCAAATCTCTGAATCAGATTTTGAAGATTTGTTTCGAGTTCTTCCCGCGACTGTAACTTCAGCTTTACATTAACGTGCACAGCCGAATAATCCCAGGTGCTAATGTTGATGTCCTTATACCAGGAGGAGGAAACGTAGCCTTGTGCCCCATGAAAGATAAACAGGGCATCCAGGCCGTCTTTCAGGAACTTGTATTGCTCATTGGCCTCGGCAATGTGTCCATATAACCTGAATTTTTCGGGAGTGCCTTCAATTAGAATCGGAATATGTGTAGCCAGGAGGTCTTCCCCCTGCAATACAAAGGTGGCGAAGGGATGCTGGTCTATAAAATCAAAAATGTACTGCGGATCTTTTTTGAGATATTTCTTTTGCCGAAACATGCGTAATTATTTTCCGTGAAGAAAAGGACATTTCCATTCTTCTCCAACTTTTCGGCCGCTATACTGCCGGGCTTCGCTGCGTTCACCAAAATCTTCGAGCATGGGGTTGATCTCTCCCTGCAGCTCTATGTCTCTCTCCCTAATTTTGTCCCTTACGGTGTGGTACGTGTTCATTTCCCTCAGTTTCTCAAACTGCCAGTGCAGGTTAAAAGCAATGGCAGGGTAAGGTGCCTGTCTCGCCTTACGGGAGCTGTTAGGGTGTAAACCAACTATATAAAAGGCTTTCCCGCCAAGACTGAAACTGAAATTTTTATTATCGGGATCGGGACTTACCGCCTCATCCCATTCAGCATCGTCTACCTCGTGCAAATGCTGTAACTGTTCCCACAGGGTCTTCTCAAATTCTTCTTCGGAATAATCCTGCTTACCTTTAAAACCGACTAAAAAAGTAAGAAAATCATTAGATTCAAAATCGTATGCGGCGATGTATTTCTTTAAATCGGCAAGTATAGCTTTCGCGGTTTCCCTGCTTCCGAAGTTATCATATTCATGAAAATCCACTTTGTCCATGCTAAACACGGTCTGGGCCATGACGCATGGATGATTGTTGCCTATTATAAAATCTTCAAACTGAGATTTCGCGGAAGAAATTTCAGAAATTTGCTGTTCTTTTACCTGGGACATAAAAATGTATTTCAGTAAAAATAATAGCTGAGAGTGTTGTTTTCAGCAGGTTTAAGAATCCCTTAGTTGAGTTTTAAGTAAGATTAACAGCTTTTTACCTAATGTGTTAGCTTTTCTCGCGATACCGGTAAATGAGGAAAAGCATAAAGCTGTTGAGCATAAAAGCAACGCCATTGGTAGCTATAATAGGAATGTCTTTTGTGATCACCCCGTAAGTCACCCAAAGTGCCAGGCCGGTAATGAGCACAAAGAACATTCCGGGAGAAACGTCGTCTACCTCTTTGGTCTTCCATACTTTCCAAATTTGTGGGGTGACCGCTACAGTGGTAAAAACGCCTGCGGTTAGGCCCAATATTTCTGTCCAGCCTATCATTATCGCGCTACATCTTTTAATAACCAATCTTCAAGTATTTCATCTTCGCTGTTGCTGTGCAGTACCGAAATATCTCCTGTGGTCTCAAAAACTACTGCCCGAACCTGGGAGAGGTTCAGCACATTTGCCTCGCGCAGCTTTGATCTTAAATCTCCTTCGGTGACCTTTGCCCTGCGCAGGTTCTCTCTCAGAATATTCTTCCCATCCATAAGCATCAGGGGAGAATTATCTACCACTTCACCAACTCCTTTATATCTTCGGAAAAAAGCAACACTAATCTGGAGACCGTAGATGAGCGCCAGCCCGAGAATTCCGCTTGCCAGGCTCACATTTTTGGAAAGCACTGTAGATGCGATCATAGAACCTATGGCCACAGTCATTGCAAAGTCGAAACTCGACATCTTTGAAAAACTGCGTTTCCCTGCCAGCCGTGTAAACAGGATGATCGCGGTGTAAATACCTATCGCGTTTACCGAGATAGCAATAACAGATTCCCAGCCTATGTTAAACCATTCTTCCATAGTAATTATTCATTGGTCAAGAGAAACAAGATAAGCATCTGAGGTTTATCAGGCGCCTACCACTTCGCCGCCGTTCACGTGAATGACCTGCCCGGTAATATAACTGGCATCTTTACAGGCTAAAAATACGTAGGCCGGGCCCACTTCACTGGGTTGCCCTGCTCTTCCAAGCGGAACTTTTTTGCCAAATTCCGCTACATGTTCTGCATCAAAACTGGCAGGGATTAATGGCGTCCAGATTGGCCCCGGCGCCACTGCGTTCACCCGAATGTTCTTTTCGGCCAGCATTTTTGAAAGTGAGCGGGTAAAAGCTGTTATCGCGCCTTTTGTACTCGAATAATCGAGCAGGTGTTCACTGCCGCGGTAAGCTGTAACCGAGGTGGTATTAATTATGCAATCGCCGTCTTTAAGGTGTTTTAAAGCCTCATTGAGGGTAAAGAAATAAGGATAAATATTGGTTTCAAAAGTTTTCCTCACCTGTTCTGCCGTTACCTGTTCCGGTTGCTCTTTTGGAAACTGCATGGCTGCATTATTGACCAGGATATTGAGTCCGCCGAATTTATCTACAGTTTTTTGCACCACTTCCTGGCAAAACTTTTCATCCTTAAGATCTCCTTTTAGGGCCAAACCTTCAGATCCTGCTTTTTCGATCATTTTGACCGTTTCTTTGGCATCCCTGTCTTCAGAAAGATATACGATAGCCACTCTAGCGCCTTCCTTGGCAAAATGCACCGCTACACTTTGGCCAATGCCGCTGTCACCGCCGGTGATAAGCGCCACTTTGCCTTTCAGTTTTTCACTGCCTTTATAATCCTTTCGTATCACCTCGGGTTCGGGGTGCATCTTTTGCTGGTTTCCCGGTTGTTTTTCCTGTTTCTGCTTCGGAAGGTCTTTAGGTTTGCCCATAGCTTGACTTTTAGAATTTTAAAGTTAGAGAACCACACTTTAGGCTGCCGAAGGTTTAAGAAAGATTTAGCGCAGCTTTAAACAAAGAATAACGTCTGCCAGAAATCTCTACCTTTGCCCCTGAAAAATGACATTTTTGGAACCTCTTTCTTTTGATATTGTAATTATTGGCGGTGGCGCCGCCGGATTCTTCACCGCCATAAATGCTGCGGAAATGGCTCCGGAAGCCAAAATTTGCATCCTGGAAAGAGGAAAGGATGTGCTTACCAAGGTCAGGATCTCGGGTGGCGGAAGGTGTAACGTAACCCATGCTGAATTTCTCCCAAAGGAACTCACGAGAAACTACCCTCGTGGCGAAAAAGAGCTGCGCGGACCTTTCCACAGCTTTATGACCGGCGATACCATTGAATGGTTCGAGAAAAGAGGCGTGCCGCTGAAGATCGAAGAAGACGGCAGGATGTTTCCGGAATCAAATTCTTCAGAAACTATCATAGACCTGTTTCTACAGGAGTCAAAAAGGTTAAAAATCGAGGTGCTTACCAAAAGGGCGGTGCAGGATGTGCAATTGCACAATGGCCGCTGGCAGATTGAAACTTCCCAGGAAAATTTCACTGCAGGAAAAGTTCTTGTAGCCACAGGCAGCAATCCAAAAATGTGGGAAATGCTGAAAGATCTGGGGCACAATATTGTCCCCGGCGTGCCTTCGCTGTTCACCTTTAAAATCACCGATGCCCGAATCAAAGATCTCCCCGGAGTGGCTACAAATGCCGTTGTTCGCCTTAGAGGTAAAAAGCTGGAGACGTCAGGACCACTCTTAATCACTCACTGGGGCATGAGCGGGCCTGCTATTTTAAAACTATCTGCCTGGGGCGCAAGAGAGCTCAGCGATAAAAAGAATTTTGAGATCGAAGTTAACTGGCTGCCTGAACTTTCTCCTGAAGAAATTTCTGAAGAACTGCAACGCCTCAAAAAGGAGAATGCAAAACAGTCGCCGCACAAATATGCACAGTTTGATCTCCCAAAAAGGCTTTGGCAAAGTTTGGTAAATGCTTCGGGGGTTGATGCCGATCTCCGCTGGGCCGATCTCAATAAGCAGCAGCTGGAAGAATTAACAAGCCAACTTAGCTGTGGCATTTTTCAGGTGCATGGCAAAAGTACTTTTAAAGAAGAGTTCGTGACTGCGGGCGGGGTGGAATTAAAGGAAGTGAACTTTAAAACCTTTGAAAGCAGGGTCTGTAAAAACCTCTTTTTGGCAGGTGAGGTTTTAAACATTGATGCCATCACCGGCGGCTTTAATTTCCAAAATGCCTGGACCGGCGGTTACCTTGCAGCCAAAGCCATGACTACCGATTCTGCTGTTTAAAAACCATTTTATTGAACCAGGAAGTGGGTAGGAGTTTTCGGGCGATGAGTACTGCCCCGGCAACTTTTCCGGCAGGATATCTTAATTTTTGGCTGCCATCTGTAGCGGCTTTAAAGACAGTACCTGCAACTACCTCGGGCCCGGGTGCTTTTTCATTTCTTTTCTTCATTCCGTTGAGAATATTTTTCTCCATTTTGTCATAGCCTTTCACATCTTTATTTTCAAAGGTCTTAAGGGAACGCCCATGAAAATCTGTTTTAATAGCAGCCGGTTCTATCATTTTTACTTTGATGTTAAACTGCTTTAGCTCATACTGTAAAGCTTCAGTAAAACCTTCAAGCGCCCACTTACTGGAGCAATATAAACTGTACAGCGGAATAGTAAACCTCCCTACGACCGAGGAAGTGTTGATGATCATGCTTTCCCCTCTCTGTTTAAAATAAGGGATAAACTGGCGGGTAAGATCCATCACGCCAAAAACATTGACCTTAAACTGGTTGAGTACATCCTCTTCTGAAGATTTCTCAAAAGCGCCCACTGCGCCATAACCGGCATTGTTGAACAGGACATCTATGGAGGTGAAATCGTCTTCCACCTGTGAGATAATATTTTGCAGGTGCTCCTTTTTTGTCACGTCCAGCCTGTAAAGTTTTAGGTTAGAGGTTTCCCCTAACTCAGTTTCTTCTTCGGGAGAACGCATGGTCGCGGCAACATTCCAGCCTTTTTGGGCAAAAAGTTTTGCTGTGGCGCGGCCAATTCCGCTGGAGGCGCCGGTGATGAGGATCGTCTTTGGCATAGTTCTTTTTTTATTGCCTCTCTAAAATAGCATTTTTTAACGGCTTTTGCTTTTGCAGGAAAATCTATCTTTGTGTTATGACCGAAAAAGATTTTATTCCGAAGTCCTACCCGGCAGCGGTAGAGCAGGGGGAGGTAACCTGGCAAAGCCCTAGTAATATTGCCCTCGTAAAATACTGGGGAAAGCTGGAACATCAAATTCCGGCGAATCCGTCGATTAGTTTTACGCTCGATTCATGCCGTACAACCACTAAACTGAAGTTTCAGAAGAAACAAAAACCTACTGCTGACTTTGATTTCAGGTTGCTGTTTGAAGGGGAGGAAAAAGATGCTTTCAGGCCAAAGATCCTGAAGTTCATGCAAAGAGTGGAGCCATATTTGCCATTTTTGAAAGACTATGAATTTACTATAGAAACTTCAAATTCGTTTCCGCACAGCAGCGGAATTGCATCTTCGGCAAGCGGTATGAGTGCCCTTGCACTTTGTCTTATGAGTTTAGAAAGAAAACTGGATCCCGAAATGGATGAAGAATATTTCACCCAAAAAAGCTCATTTTTAGCAAGACTGGGATCGGGTAGTGCCTGTCGCAGCATTGAAGGAGAGCTTGTAGTTTGGGGCATGCATAATAACATTTACAGAAGCAGCGATCTATACGGAGTTCCTTTTCGGGATGAAGTCCATGAAAACTTCAGGAATTATCGCGATACCATTTTGCTTGTCGACAAAGGTGAAAAGCAGGTGAGTAGTACGCTGGGGCATGATCTTATGAATGATCATCCTTATGCCGAAACCCGCTTCAGGCAGGCGCACGACAACCTTGATAAGCTGAAAAAGATCTTCCGAAGTGGTGATCTTTCAGAATTTATAAAAGTGGTGGAAAGTGAAGCCCTAACGCTGCACGCTATGATGATGACGAGTCAGCCGTATTTTCTCCTCATGAAGCCCAACACACTCGCGATTATCAACAAAATTTTCAGGTTTAGAGAAGAAACCGGGCTGCATTTGTGTTTTACTCTTGATGCAGGTGCGAATGTTCATTTGCTTTTTCCGGAGAAAGAGGCGCAGGAAACGCAGGAATTTATTGAAGCGGAACTAAAACAATTCTGCCAGAACGGCCAGTATATCAATGACAGAGTAGGCAGCGGCGCGAAGAAAATGGCCTGATAATTGACTTAGATCATATATGGTAATGAATTACATTTCAGTTAAATGTATATCTTTGCAGCAATATGTTCTATGACTTTTCAATTCAAGGAATAGAAAACCGTTAAGACTAACATAAAAATTAAGGATGTATTCTTCAGGGATGAGAAAGTTTTCTTTTCTTTAGAAGATGGTGAGATTGGCACTCCTTTGGAGTGGTATCCCAGATTATACAACGCTTCTCAAGAAGAAGCTGTTGGATTTTTCAATTTCTCCCGGTGGTTATGGGGTGCATTGGAAGAGGGTAGATGAAGATCTTTCTGTCCACGGAATATTAAACTCATAACCAGGAAAAAAATACCAAGTCGCTATGAAAGGACCTTTATTTTATTCTAAAATCTTACTCTTTGGAGAATATGGGATCATCAAAGATTCCAAAGGTTTGTCTATTCCGTATAATTTCTACAATGGGGCTTTAAAAGTTGATGAAGATCCTTCGGAAGCAGCACAGGCATCAAACAAAAGCCTAAAGCGATTTGCAGATTACCTGGAGGAGCTGCAGGCGAAAATGCCGGAGCTTGTTCAATTTAATTTTACCGAACTTAAGGCAGATATAGAAAAAGGAATGTACTTCGATTCCAGTATTCCGCAGGGATATGGAGTGGGAAGTAGCGGGGCTTTAGTGGCTGCAATCTACGATGAATACGCAGTAGAAAAGATCACTGTACTGGAAAATCTTACCCGGGAAAAGCTTTTGAAGCTGAAAAAGATCTTTGGGGAAATGGAATCTTTCTTCCATGGAAAATCCTCGGGACTGGATCCTTTGAATTCGTATCTCAGCATTCCAATCCTTATTAACTCAAAAGACAATATCGAACCTGCGGGCATTCCGTCGCAAACGCAAAATGGAAAAGGTGCGGTGTTCCTTCTCGATAGTGGTTCTGTTGGAGAGACTGCTCCCATGGTGAACATTTTTATGGAGAACATGAAGCAGGAACCTTTCAGAAAAATGCTGAAAGATCAATTTGTAAAACATACCGATGCCTGTGTTGACGATTTCTTAAAGGGTGACGTAAAATCCCTTTTTGGAAACATGAAAAAGCTGTCTCACGTTGTACTCGACAATTTTAAACCTATGATCCCGGCTCAATTCCATAAACTCTGGAAGAATGGGATCGAGACCAATGATTACTACCTCAAGCTTTGCGGCTCGGGTGGTGGTGGTTACATTCTCGGGTTTACAGAAGATATTGAAAAGGCCAGAAAAGCATTAAAAGATTACCGCCTGGAAGTAGTCTACAACTTCTAAAGCGATTTATGGCTTCTATTTCCAAAAAGCGGCTTCTGCTCAAGATTCTCAGCTTTATTTCGGTTATTAGGGGCTACAATATCCTGGTGCTGGTCATTGCCCAATACCTTACTTCTATTTTTATTCTTGCGCACGATTTGCCGGTAAGGCGCGTGCTTTTTGATCCTAACCTGTATTTTATGGTGCTGGCAACGGCATCGGTAGCGGCTTCGGGTTATATCATCAACAACTTTTACGACAGCGAGAAAGATCTTATCAATCGGCCGCAAAAGACGATGCTGGACAGGTTTGTGAGTCAGCGGACGAAGCTTTCGGTGTACTTTTTGCTCAATATGTTCGGGATATTCTTTGCCAGTTATATCTCATTTAGGGCAGTGGTTTTTTTCTCTCTCTACATTTTTGCGATCTGGTTTTATTCGCACCGGCTCAAGAAAATCCTTTTTATTAATAACCTGGTCGCATCTGTAATAACCATAACCCCTTTTTTTGCTGTTTTTCTTTACTATAAAAATTTCGATACCGTTATTCTCGTGCATGCATCCTTTTTATACCTCATCATTTTAATGCGGGAAATGGTGAAGGATCTTGAGAATATGAAAGGAGATTTGGTGCAGGGGTACAGAACCATACCTATAGTTTATGGGGAAAACCTGAGTAAAGGCCTACTCACGGTATTAACCTTTTTCTCCATGATCCCGGTATATTTCCTCATTTTTACATTTGAAATAGGGAAAATGTATTACTTTTTCTATGGAGCTGTGGCTTTGCTGCTTCTCTTTCTTTTGATCCTCTATTTTAGTCGGGCAAAGTGGCAGTATTTGCTGTTGCATAACCTGTTGAAATTTATAATCGTCGCGGGGGTATTCAGTATACTCTTAATTGATGTGGACGCCTTGTTGAGCAGAGTGTTTTAGAATTGTATAAGGTATATTGAATATTGAATAGTCGGGAGTTCGGAGAAGAAAGCTCAAATTTCTTTTTGCTGATATTTGATTATTTTCTGTTGCCACCTCAAGCGGAGTCGAGAGGTTAATCCTAAGTTTCCCGCAGATCACAGAGATTATAAAATTTTCAATCCCCGATAACCATTTTCCAATTAACCACTTTGGAATTTATTTTATCCTCTTCAAATTTTATATTGGAATTTCTTTCTCATAATCTTCAAATCTCCATATCTTCAAATTTCTTTTTCAATTTTGGGGCTTGCAAGTATATTGTTAACAAACCACTATCTTTGTACAAAATTATTTTATATGAGTAGAAATGACAGGTCATCCGGAAGCAGGGGAGACCGCTCTTCCAATAAGACGAGTAGCGGAAGACAGGGCGGTGCTGGCCGTACCAAATCCCATTCCCGCGGAAATGCTCCGGTAAGCCGAGATGAAAAGGATCCTAAGAACATATCCCGTGGCAATGCCCCCGTAAAGAAGAAACAGGGCGGGGCCGGAAAAAGTGAAGGGATGAGGCTAAATAAGTATATTGCCAATTCTGGCATCTGCTCCAGGAGAGATGCCGATATCTATATTGCTGCCGGAAATGTTACGGTAAATGGAAAAGTGGTGACCGAAATGGGACACAAAGTACAGATCTCTGATGAGGTTAAGTTTGACGGCCGCCGCGTGAACCCCGAAAAACCTGAGTACATCCTTTTAAACAAGCCTAAAGGTTTTTACGTAACCGGAAGTCTTGAGAAAAAGAACAGAACGGTGATGGATCTTGTAGCAAATGCTTCAAAATCAAAGCTTACTCCTGTGGGGAAACTGGATACCCAGGCCACAGGTTTGTTGCTGTTTACCAACGATGGTACCCTGGCAAAGAACCTGGCAAACCCAAAGAATGGGATAAGGCAAATATATCATCTTGAGCTGGATAAAGATTTGGCATATGATGATCTTCAGAAGATAAAAGAAGGTGTAAACTTAGAAGACGGTACTGCAAAAGTCACCGAAGTGAGTTATGTGGAGAACAAACCAAAAAGGGAGGTAGGCCTTGAAATTAAAAGTACTAAAGCCCATATTGTGCAGCGTATATTTAAAAGTCTTGGGTACGAAATAGTAAAACTTGACCGTGTAGTCTACGGCGGATTGACCAAAAAGGATCTTACCCGCGGCCACTGGAGAGTATTGAGTCAGCAGGAGGTGATCAATCTTTCTAATCTCTGATTTCACTCAGTTTAAAGCTTATAAAGACCAGCCGGAAAGTTGTAAAAGGAGATTAAAAAAAATCCTGCAACTTTCCGGCTTTTTAATACATTTGCTTTAGCTAAGCTAAAATGATGAAAGAAACACCACTTGGATTATCCCATTGGTTTTTAATAAATTACCTTTCCGGCCTCTGTAGCCTTAACAAACTTTTATCACGTTATTTTTTCAGCATTGGCTTATAATTTCTACTTTTTAACCTTAAACATCATTACGTAAAAATTGAATACGAAGTATAGCGATTTAATCGACCAGACTTATTATTTCCCCCAGGAAGAATTTAAGGTAGAAGGAAGTGAACTGCATTTTCATGGTATTGATCTCATGGAGCTCGTTAAAGAATACGGTGCACCCTTAAAATTCACTTATCTTCCCAAGATTTCGGAAAATATAAACAAAGCCAAAAACTGGTTTTTTGATGCTCTTAAAAAGCACGATTACCCCGGCACTTACAACTATTGCTACTGCACCAAAAGTTCTCATTTTGAGCACGTGCTCAATGAGGCCTTAAAGAATGATATTCACATTGAAACTTCGGCAGCCGTAGATATCAATATTGTTGAAAATCTTAAAAAGAACGGGAAGATCACTAATGATACATATGTGATTTGTAACGGTTTTAAGAGGAACGGCTATATTACCAATATTGCCAACCTTATTAATGGCGGACATAAGAATTGTGTTCCCATTATTGACAATTACGAAGAGATCGATCTGCTTTCTGAAGCTATTGACGGTAAATACAAAATTGGGATCAGGATTGCTTCGGAAGAAGAGCCAAAATTCGAATTTTATACCTCCCGGCTTGGTATAGGCTACAAGAACATTGTGCCTTTTTTCAATAAGCAAATCAAGGATAATGAGCAGGTGGAGCTTAAGATGCTTCACTTCTTTATCAATACAGGGATTCGCGATACCGCCTATTACTGGAACGAATTACTGAAGTGTCTCAGGGTTTATATCAACCTTAAGCGAATTTGTCCTACTCTGGACAGCCTGAACATTGGTGGCGGTTTTCCGGTGAAAAACTCTCTTCACTTTGAATATGACTACAAGTACATGGTGGAAGAGATCGTCAACCAGATCAAGATCGCCTGTGATGAAGCTGAAGTGGAGCCACCTCACATATTTACAGAGTTTGGTTCTTTTACCGTGGGTGAAAGCGGGGGTGCCATTTATGAGATCCTTTACCAAAAGCAGCAAAACGACAGGGAGAAATGGAATATGATCAACTCTTCCTTTATTACCACCCTGCCCGATACCTGGGCTATTAGCAAGAAGTTCGTCATGCTGGCCGTAAACCGGTGGAATGATGAATATGAGCGGGTATTACTAGGGGGTCTCACCTGTGATAGTGATGATTATTACAATTCAGAACAAAACACCAACGCCATTTATCTCCCAAAGTATAAACGGGAAAAGCCATTGTATATCGGCTTTTTTAATACCGGTGCTTATCAGGATACCATTGGCGGTTTTGGCGGCTTGCAACACTGTTTGATTCCGCAGCCAAAACAGATCCTTATTAACAGAGACAAAGACGGAAATCTGGAGACCAGGTTATTTAGCGAGCAGCAGGAGCCCCAGGATTTTCTAAAAATTCTCGGATACGAGAAATAGTCAGGAATTTTTATATTTTTAACTATATATAATTGAAGCAATTAGAACACAACAATCGCTAATAAAATGAGTAAAAAGAATTACGCCGGCATTCCGGACAAGTATGCACGCTTAGATGACGCAAAAGTAGTTTTGATCCCGGTTCCCTATGACGGAACAAGTACCTGGGGTAAGGGTGCCGATAAAGGCCCTGATGCTTTTCTGGAAGCTTCAGAGAATATGGAGCTCTTTGATATCGAGACCCGTACTGAAGTCTATAAAAAAGGTGTGTACCTTGCGCCGCCGGTGACCGAAGATTCGTCTCCAGAGAAAATGGTAGAAGCGGTTCATAAGACCGTAAAGAATTACATTAAGCAGGAAAAATTCGTTACTATTTTTGGCGGCGAGCATTCAATTTCTATTGGAACCATTCGTGCTTTTAACGAGAGCTTTGAAGACCTTACCGTCGTGCAGATCGATGCACATGCCGATTTGCGTCCGGAGTACGAAGGCACCACCTGTAACCATGCCTGTGCTGTACACGAGGCCAGTAAGAAGACTAACCTTATCCAGGTTGGTATCAGGTCTATGGATATTTCTGAAATGGATCACATGGATGAGAATCAGGTGTACTGGGCACACGATCTTTATGAGGACTGGATGGATGATGCAATTGGGCAAATGACGCCAAACGTTTTCATTACTATTGATCTTGATGCTTTTGATCCTTCTATTTTGCCTTCAACAGGAACTCCCGAGCCGGGTGGAATGTTCTGGTATGAAACCCTGGAATTCTTAAAGTTGATGTTCAAAAAGAAGAATGTGGTAGGATTCGACATTGTAGAGCTTAACCCCAATGAGAACGAAAGATCATCTGACTTTCTTGCGGCTAAACTTTACTATAAAATGTTGAGCTACAAATTCAAATATTTAAATCATAACGAAGACGAAGACGATGAGTAAAGGACCGGTTACGGAATTTATAGAAAAACATTTTAAACATTTTAACTCAGCGGCTCTAGTTGATGCCGCAAAAGGATATCAGGCGCAACTTGACAAGGGGAACAAAATGCTTGTTACCCTGGCTGGTGCGATGAGTACTGCCGAGATTGGAAAAAGTTTTGCTGAAATGATCCGCCAGGACAAGGTGCAGTTCATTTCCTGTACAGGTGCTAACCTGGAAGAGGATGTGATGAATCTTGTGGCACACACACATTATGAGCGCGTGCCTCATTATCGCGATCTTACTGCCCAGGATGAGTGGGACCTGTTGGAGCGTGGCCTTAATCGGGTAACCGATACCTGTATTCCTGAAGAGGAAGCTTTCCGAAGAATTCAGAAGCATATTGTCAAAATCTGGAAAGATGCTGAAGCTGCCGGAGAAAGATATTTTCCTCATGAATATATGTATAAGCTGTTGCTTAGCGGAGTAATGGAGGAGTATTATGAGATCGACCTGAAGGATTCATGGATGTATGCCGCAGCCGAAAAGAACCTGCCAATGGTAGTTCCGGGCTGGGAAGACAGTACCATGGGGAACATCTTTGCTTCTTATGTAATGAAAGGCGAATTGAAAGTCAGCACCATGAAATCGGGAATCGAATATATGGGCTTTATAGCTGATTGGTATACCAAAAACACCGACAAAGGAGTTGGTTTCTTTCAGATTGGTGGAGGTATTGCGGGAGATTTCCCAATATGCGTTGTGCCAATGCTATATCAGGATATGGAAATGCATGACATTCCTTTCTGGAGCTATTTTTGCCAGATCTCCGATTCTACAACCAGCTACGGAAGTTATTCCGGTGCTGTACCAAATGAAAAGATCACCTGGGGGAAACTCGATAAAGACACACCTAAGTTCATTATCGAAAGTGATGCTACAATCGTGGCACCGCTTGTGTTTGCCTACCTTTTAGGCTGGTAAGCTAAAGATCAAAGAAGATTATATAAACTCCGGAAGCAGAAATGCCTTCGGAGTTTTTATTTCCGTGAGATTGCACGGATCTTCGCTGAATTTTTTGTGATATCAGGATGAATAGTAGCCACGGATTCATAGAAATTTTGTCAAGGAAACAGACAAAACTCTCCACTTTGCCCCGGCCCTAAAGGGAGGTGGAATATTGTGAACAATAACATTTTCTTATTTCTGTTCTTTTAATCTTCGTGTTCTTCGTGTGAAATTTTATCTGCGGGAATCTGCGAGATCAGCGGGAAATATATTCCACACTTTTGAAAAATTTATGCCACTGATGCACAGATAATTTTTTAGCTGTCTCCTCGAGTGGAGTCGAGAGGTAGTATTCTAATGAAAAAGTGAAGTAAATTGTTTTGCTGCCAATACACGAATATTTTCTCTCATGTCGGCATTTTTTGCTACTCCAATTTCTCTGTGCTCTTCTTTTGATCTTAGTGCACTTTGTGTGAAACAGGAAAGTTATTTTCTGATCACTGCCCACCGATCACTGAAACCTCTTTTTCCGTTCTCTGCGGAAAATCTTTGCGACCTTTGCGTGAAATATGCCTTTTTTATTTCTGAAGAGTTCATAAAACATCACCCCGAATACTACTACATATTCCGCTGCAATAAGCCACAAATTCTCCTCATAATCGGGTCGTGAGTAAGCAAAATAACTCAGTACCACCATCAGGCTCCAAATCTGCACAAATTTGTATCGGGTAAAAACAGAAAGTAGCAACGGAGTAGCCAGGTACCAGGGATGTACTGTAGTGGCCAGCGACAAATAAATGAACATTCCGAACATCATACTGGTGAGCAAACCTCGCATATCGTAATTTCGTTTTAAAAAGGCTATTATGAAGATCGAGATAAACACCACGCCCGCGAGTGCAGGTCCTGCATATCCAATGATGTTATAACCCTCAACCTCATAACCTATCCACCTGATGAGATAATAAAAACTCGCATTAAACTCAAACTTCTGAAACCACAGATTTATGCTGCTGAAGAAATTCTCTGCAAATGCACCCGACAGGAACGGCAGGAAAAACAGGAGCATTAAAACCCCAATGATGGCATAATAACCACAAGCTTTTTTCCATCCAAGCTTTCTGATAAGAAGAGGAAGGAAAATAAGCGGGATCAATTTTACCGCAATAGAGCAGGAAAAGAAGAGGGTGCTAAAAAGCCATTTTTGACACCGTAGTAAATAGAGTGCTGCCAGCAGAAAGAACAGCATGACACCTTCAAAATGCAGATTTCCTGTAAGTTCAATGATGATAAGCGGATTAAGCAGATACAGGAAAATATTGCTTTCAGGAAGGTTGAGGTTTCTCAGCAGTTTTCTTCCGAAGTAAAAGATCCCGATATCGGCAGCGATGATGAAGATCCGAAGGCAGACAACTGAGGCCAGAATGCTATTTCCGCCGAAAAGTGCAGCCAGAGCAAAGAAAAACTGGTTGAGTGGCGGATAATTAGTCGGATTCCCGGCGCTAAGGCTACCCATGCCTTTATAAAGTTCTTGCGCTTCAGAAAATGGTAAATCTCCTGAAGAAAAATATTCAGCAGGAGTCATTAAATAGGGATTTATTCCTTCCAGCAATAACCTGCCGTCCCAGATAAAGCGATAGAAATCCTGAGATAGATTGGGAGTAGCAATCAGGAACAGCAGACGAAAAATAATTGCGGCTGCCAGTAAAATTTTCAGGTTGTAGCGCTGCAGTTGAAAGAACTTGTAGCTAAGAACGAAGAGTCCTACCCAGAGGGTCAAAAGTTTGAAAAAGTCGGTCCTTTCAAGATCGTAGGCGAAGGCAAGGTAAAAGGCACAGCAACTGAGGAAAATGAGGAGCGGGATTTTGTGGAGGTGGAGAAAATTCTTCATTCCTTACCAGACCTAACAGGTTTTGGAAACCTGTTAGGTCTCCCAAGTGTAATATTTAAGGGTACTCGAAACATTAATCCACAAATGTCTCTTTAAGTACCTCTTTGCATTTCTGTATTTCAGATTTGCTCAGAGAATTAAGCACTCTAATAATTCTTTGTCTGTCAACCGTCCTGATCTGGTCTATTGCTATCATCCCTTTTTTATTATCCACTCTAACTGGTACTCTTGTTGGATATTTCTTAAGGTTAGTGGTCATTGGTGCTATGACAATAGTTCGTAAATATTTATTCATTTCATTGGGTGAAAGAATAACACAAGGCCTGGTTTTTTTGATTTCACTCCCAAGTGTTGGATCGAGGTTTACCAGAATAATGGAATATTGGTTTAGCTCCATTCTTCGAAATTTTCATCATCGAATACATCATCGAATACATCATCGAATACATCATCGATAAGCAATTCATCGTCCTGTTGATTTGCCATTTCTCTAAATTTCTCTTCCCAATCTTTCCTCGGAGACTCCATAGGGCGCAGGATGATCTGTCCTTCTTCAAGAATCAATTCTACTTTTTCTTTGATCTGATATTTATCCAAAATAGTCTTACTTAATCTAAGACCTTTGGAATTCCCGATTTTAATAATTGGAGTTTCCATAAAACAAATTTGTAAGTACAAAGTTATTACTTTTTACTGAAATTATAATTATGTGTCCTCACTAGACCTCACAGGTTTTGAAAACCTGTGAGGTCTGATTTTTTACCCCGAAAGAGTTCTACCTTCAAAGAAGCCAAGACCACATAAGAAAACCCGAAAAACATCATTAAATGGAACGGGAGCAGACTGTAGCTTCCAATCCTAAATGCCGTAAAAATTCCGAAGGCAAATAGCAGCACTAACAGAATTTCCAGGATCAGTTGAAAAGTGATCTTCACCGGCGACTTTAAAGCTGCACCCGATTTGTTGCCGAGATTGAACTTGGGAGTCCTGATAAATTCACTTTTTTTTCCGAAATGTCCTTCCAGAATAGCGATACTATTGTGCAGGGAAAGCCCCATGGCAATAGAAAAAAACGTAAAGAACAGGCCGGTAAACCTGAATAACAAGAACTGTTGATCTTTATGCAGTTCCCGGTAGGCTGCGTAATAAGTGACAAAAAAAATGACAGGGCTTAAAAGGAATATGATCATCCCGGTCAGGAGTCCGGAGTAGGAGGGATCATCGAGTAAAAAGGGCACCGGGATACTAAGAATCCCCATTAACAGCACCACGAAAAAAAAGCTACTGTTCAAAAGGTGGAAGAAACTGTGGACGCGGGTGCCAAAAGTGGTGTTTTTGTCCTTTAATACTTTCCTGTAATTCTTCTGAAAATTCTCTGCGGCCCCTTTGTTCCACCGGAATTGTTGGGAACGTGCTGCCTCGATAGTGATAGGTAATTCGGCCGGAGTTACTACCTCTTTAAGGTATTTGAATTTCCAGCCTTTGAGCTGGGCACGGTAACTCAGGTCCAGGTCTTCGGTAAGGGTATCGCCTTCCCAGTTTCCGGCATCAAGAATGCAGCTTTTTCGCCAGATCCCGGCAGTCCCGTTGAAGTTTATAAAATGCTTTCCGAAGTTGCGGCCTGTTTGTTCCAGGATAAAATGATAGTCCAGCAGAAAAGCCTGCAGCTTTGTGAGCAGGGAATAGTCCCGGTTTAGATGTCCCCATCGGGTCTGTACTACACCCAAACTATCATCTTTAAAGTAAGGTACAGTTTTTTTTAACCAATCGGGTTGAGGAAGAAAATCTGAGTCAAAAATGGCAATAAATTCCCCTTTTGCAGAGGCCATTCCGGCTTTAAGAGCTCCTGCTTTAAAGCCTTTCCTGTGGGTTCGGGTGATATGTTCAATTGGAAAACCTTCAGCTCTTAATTCAGAAGTTATTTCAGCAGTAAGAGCTGCCGAATCATCTGTAGAATCATCGAGTACCTGTACTTGTAATTTATCAAGAGGATAATCCAGCTTTGATATATTCCGAAGCAGCCGTTCTACCACCGGTTTATCGTTGTAAAGCGGAAGTTGCACCGTGACAAAAGGAATCTGAAAAGGGTCTGAAAAATGCCATTTTTGAGAGGTACCTTTCTGGTTCCTGCTTTTTTGGAAGTTGATAAGCAGGTGTAATAGGGAGAGGCTGTAGAGAAAAACTACCAGCATTAACAACCCGAAAATTATTAAAATTGCCGTTCCCATTATTTGAAACTGTATTTAAAGATCCATGTGAGGATCTTGACTCCGGCCATAAAAGCCCCTTTTACAGTGCCCGAAACTTTTGAAACCCCTATCCGGTTGCGGTAATACACCGGTACTTCTTCATAGCTGTATTTCTTTTTTAAAGCCTTCAGCTGCATTTCTACCGTCCAGCCGTAGGTTTTGTCTTCCATTTCCAAAGCCAGCAGCTTTTCGTATTTAATGGCCCTAAACGGACCAAGATCGGTGAACCGGGCGTTAAAGAACAATTTCATAAGGCTTGTTGCCAGCCAATTCCCAAAGATCTGCGGAAAGGTCATTGCTCCTTTTTCCCGCCAACGCTTTACTCTTGCTCCAATCACCATATCCATATTTCTCTGGATAATTGGCTCCACGATCTTTTCCAGTTCCTGCGGAAAGTCGCTGTAGTCACCATCTAAAAATACGATTATTTCGGGCTTTTTTGGGAGCTGTGCGATATATTCCATCCCTTTTAAGCAGGCATAACCATAACCTTTTCGGGGTTCACGCAACACAGTGGCTCCTGCTTTTTCGGCAACTTCTTCGGTAGCATCTGTGGAATTATTGCTCACCACGATCACCTCGTCAACAATTTCAGGAACATCGCTGACTACAAGACCAATTGAACCTGCTTCGTTGTAAGCCGGAATAATAACTTTTATTTGAGGCATGATGCAAAGAAAATCATTCTGCGAAGATTTCGGGTTCAAAATTCAGGATTCAAAATTCAATGAACTTTTTATAGGAAATGAATTTATTTGGGTGCCTGTTTAATTTTTTCGTGTTGCTTTTTTCTGTTGCTGAATGAGATCCAGAAGATCGACATCATTCCCTAGAAGTACTGCATCGCTGTTGATCCTGCCATCAAGGGATCCGTTCTCTAATTTAAGCACGCCGCGTGGACAAACCGCACTGCATATCCCACAGCCCACGCAGCTGGAGCGCACGATGTTTTCCCCTTTTTGCGCATAAGCCCGCACATCAATTCCCATTTCGCAATAGGTGGAGCAATTTCCGCAGGAGATGCATTGTCCGCCGTTGGTAGTGATCCTGAATTTAGAGAACAGGCGCTGCTGCATTCCCAGTACAGCTGCCATTGGGCAGCCAAATCTACACCAAACCCGGTTCCCGAAAATTGGATAAAAACCGACCCCTATCACTCCTGAAAAAGCTGCGCCAATTAGGAAGCCATACCATTGCCTTAGCAGGTAGCCGTAGGTCATTCCGCTGAAATAAAATGCAGCGATAATGGCCAGAACAATGCTGAGGGAGATAATTGCACCTTTTTTGGCATCTTTTGCCAGCCTGTGTCTTTTGAAAAGCCAGATGAGACCGAAGAGCAGCACAAGAAATGCTGCAGATCCCAGTAGAAATACGTTCTTATCTAGCCAGAATCGATCCGGATTCTCATTCAGGAAAGAGTAAACTACTGCAATGGTCATTACCACCACGAGCACAAGAACGGTGTGAATGATATAACGTTCGAATTTCCATGTTGCCCTGCTCTTATCCGATAAATGTCGGTATGAGTCGCCGGCAGTTTCCGCGAGTCCACCGCAGCCGCAAACCCATGAACAATACCATCTTTTTCCGTAGAAATAGGTGAGGATGGGAGTGATGACAAATATAGAAGCGATCCCGAAGAAGAGCATGAGGAGTCCAATGTTTCCGCCAGAAAAGAATTCAGATAATTTATACCCAGCAAAAAGGTCATAATTAAGAGGCCAGATGTTCACCGGATTAAAATACGGCTGATTGAGCCGCATGAGGATCTCTGGAATCAAAAAAGCAAACCCCAACTGAAAGAACATTACAGACCAGGTACGGAGCACCTCGTATTTATTGTGGCGGTACTTCAGCAAAAACTTGTACCCAAAGGCGAGGATGGCAAGGGTATATAAAGTGCCGTAAACAAACCACTGACTCGCAGCATGACCGCTGATCAATCTGCTAAGCGGATCAAATAATGCTATGAGTCCGCTGTTGGCGCCATCGGGATTGTAGCCCAGGTACTGCGGAAACCAGTATAATACTATATAAAACAAGGTTAGGATTATTCCTGTGCCCCAGGCGAGGACGCCCCGGGCAGTCATTGACCTGAACCAGATGCCGTCGTTTTTCACCCCTGCAGATTTTCCCAGGTAAAGATCATTTGCAAAAATGATCACTCCCAATCCAATCAGCCCGATAGCCGAGTAAAGAAAAACTGAAGGCAGTTGCAAGTTGAAAAGGGCCAGTACCAAAATAAATACGCCTGTCCAGCCGATGCCGGTGGCTACTTTTTGAGTAGTGGAGAGTGTTGCGGGCGGTTCTCCGAAAAGAGACATGTTATTTTGGGCTGTGGACATTTGTAGGAATTTGACACCTAACAGGTTTTTAAAACCTGTTAGGTGTGGCTGTTTATCATATTCTTTTTAAAACTACTAAAAATCTCCTTCTCGTGGCGATCGTAAAATTCGGGATCGAAATTGGCTTCACGAAGGTGTGACAGGACATATTCAAGATCCCTTTCCTCTGTTAGCCAGCGGTGGAATATCTCATGTCGCATCCTGATCCCAAAAGCGTTAATTCCGAGGAATTTAAAAGTTGCAGGGTCAAAGGCAATGGTAATAGCCTTCTCACCATCTTTATGCTGCCAGTGAAAATGTTGTTCTGCCTCTCCGGGGTTTGCACTCACATTTCCGTAGGTTTGATACTCAATGGCAAAAAATTTTGCACTGTTAAACCAGTGACCGGGCTTATAAGCAAATGGCCTTCCGCAGATAGTCTGCGCCACGGTTTCTCCCATCATTCGGGCGGTGTACCATACAGCTTCAATATCTTTTC